>ERZ1673961.20-NODE-20-length-87016-cov-30.141316_pt1 | contig 87016 bp, 93 predicted proteins | sample MGYA00580189_ERZ1673961 | MGnify/ENA primary metagenome ERZ1673961 (study PRJEB41334, sample SAMN05608105) | rock metagenome | biome: terrestrial subsurface; feature: shale formation; material: shale | place: USA: Pennsylvania ... | reverse complement strand
TCAACCAAAAAACTTAAGTGCTTATAACTCTAACGATCTAATGGGAACTAGGGTACTATTCTTTAGAATATAAGGTTTTTGGATATTTGTGTGTCCCATGCTTATGATATTGTAAAATTTCTAAGGGATTGATAAACCTTTATAATAATCCCATAACAAAAGAGTTTTATTGTGAAAGAGATAGTATTCTAAAAGGTGAGTCAATGCTAGACCCATTTGGGAGACGAGCCCAAGAATTATTGAATGAATTTGAGAGCATCAATGAGCTACTTGAGATTATTCCCACCTATTTGGACATAGAGCTGGCTCTGGAAAGAGTTCGGTGGGCAAATACCAATAAAATCCCCGATTATTTGCTAAATTTGGATGATTGGAGAGATTTGATAAGCTTTTATGCTCTTTTAGGAGCTTTGGCATTTTCTCCCTATGGAGTGGAGATGGAGCTAGTTAAGGAGGCAAACTTGAAGATATATCTAACAAAGATAGAGTCGTCAGAAAACTTTGATGAGCTTGCTTTACCCTTGGAAAAGACATCTGAAAATGAGATTCCAAAGAGAGACAGAACAATAATTGAGAAAACCCTCCATGAAGAGTTGCCCCCTGAAGAAAAAGATAAAATAAGCCTTAAGTACAAAATGCCTCTAAAAGAATTCATTTCCTTAAATGACGACTCTCTTAAGAATTTTTATATAAAAAACGGGTATGTATACCTAAATAGAGTACAAGTGGTTGAGCTGTGGAAGAAGAGTTTCGAGAAAAACCTCGAAAAGGCAGTCAACATTCTTTATGATATCAGAGAAGAACTGCCTCACTACTACGTGGAACTTTATTCCCGGCTAAGCGAGCTTGCTCAAGAGTACTTTAAAGAGAGAGTTGAGAAATTCAGCACTACTGCTCAGCCTTTGCGTTTTGATATATTCCCCCCTTGTATTAAAATCGCAATGGGTGGAGTCCCGAGTGGATTGCGGAACTACGCTATAACTGTATTGCTGACTTCTTTCTTGAGCTATGCTAGGATATGCCCTAACCCCCCTAAAAGAGACGTTAGAGTGAAAGACTGTGTCAAAGATCTAAGGGTAATAAAAGAAGAAATTCTACCCTTGATAATTCAGGCTGGCAATAGATGCAAGCCTCCTCTTTTTCACGATCAGCCTAACGAGATCAAGAACATATGGTATCATCTAGGTTTTGGCTACACGCTGGAACCGACTTTAGAAGACAGTGGAAATTCAACATGGTATTTTCCCCCTAATTGTGAAAAAATACGTTCCAGTGCGCCCCAGCTCTGCAAGCCAGACAAAGACTGCAAGTACATCAGGAATCCACTGACATACTATTTGAGAAAGCTGTATCTGAGTAAGAAAAAGAACGAAGGTGAAGAGAATGAGCAGCCTCTTTAGGGAAGTCAGCAAGGAGGAGAGAACAAAATATTATTCAAAAGAGTGGAATCCAAAGAAAATTCCAAAGTTTATTTTGGACACCTTAGAGAATAGGGAGTTCGGATTCGACCATACTGGAGAAGGTCCCAATGACAGAAAAAATGCATTTCATGATATTAAAGATTTAGAAGACTATGTAAAAATTACAGCCCCCTATTCAATCTATTCCAGCGTAGCTTTATACAGTGATCCGAAAAATATGGATGGCTGGCTTGGAGCGGAGTTAGTTTTTGACATAGATGCAAAAGACCTCCCCCTAAAGAGGTGCAACCATGAAGCAGGAACTGTGTGTCCAGTATGTCTTGAAGATGCCAAGGAATTAGCCAGGGATACTCTCATTATTCTGAGGGAGGATTTTGGAGTTGAAAACATTCATGTTGTTTATTCTGGCAGGGGCTACCATATCAGGGTTTTAGATGATTGGGCTCTCGAACTGGACTCAAAAGCCAGGGAAAGAATTTTGAGCTATATATCCAGTGCCGAAGAAATAACTTTCGAAGATATCCAAGAAAGAAAAATACTGCTGTCATCTGGCTATTATCGGGTCTTTAGATTGAGGTTTGGTTATTTTATTAAGAGAATCACCGAACATCACCTGAGAAACATTGGTTTAAATAAGACGCAAATAAACCTAATAATGGAGAATAGAGATAATATCTACGAAAATTTTGTAAAAAAAGCCCTATTGACCGCGTTTCCTCAGGGAGTTGGATACAAGACACTTTTAAGATTGTTCAGCTTATCCACAACATTTTCAAAAGCATATTTTGACGGAAGGGTAACTGTTGACGTAAAGAGGATTCTCCGTCTGCCTTCTTCTCTCCACTCAAAGGTAGGCCTTATTGCCACATATATAGGAAACAGCGAGCGAGAACTGGAATCCTTCAACCCATTTAAAGATGCTGTCCCCAAATTTAGAGAAAAAGAAGTTAGAGAAGCATACGAGCTGTGGAAGGAAAGCACGGAGGGTAACTCATGATCAACGGACGCACTAAAATAATAATCTCTATGGCTATATGGGGGAGTGTAGGAATTTTTGCTAGGTACTCAAATTTAAGCGGCTTGAAATTAGCCTTTTATAGAGTGCTTTTAGGCAGCCTAATCTTTCTGTTCTTCTACACCCTTAACGACTATAGATGGATCAAAAAAGCGTTCTCAGGAATAAAACCCAAATTGCACTTGGTATTTCTGCTCGGAGCTGTGCTTGGATTAAACTGGGTATTTTTCTTTTCCGCAGTTTTATACACAGACATAGCGAAGGCTACGCTTATTTACTACCTAGCTCCGGTAATAGTTGTTATACTCTCCGCGGCATTTCTCAAAGAGAAAATAACGACAAAAAGGATAGCCTTTATTTTCATGGCTCTTGTGGGAGCGTTTATAATAGGTACCCAGAGTGAAATTTCTCTTAAAAGTAAAGATTTTTTGGGGATAATTTTCGCATCTCTGGGAGCTCTGTTCTATGCTAGCGTAACTGTCTTGGGCAGATACCTAAGGGATATTGAAAGCTCATATCTCACTTTCTTCCAGCTCTTTTTTGCTGTGCTTGTTCTCTTCCCATTAGTGGTAGCTTTAGAAGGAATAAGTGCCTCCACGTATTCCCTATCTGTTGTTGGAATTATTGCAATAGTCCACACTGCGTTTGCTCTGCTGATTTATATGGACGGCCTAAAGGAAGTAGAAGCAAACGAAGCAGCTCTTTTAAGTTACATCGACCCTCTTAGTGCGGTTATATATGCAATGCTAATCTTCGGAGAGGTGCCCACAGTAAGAACAATAATAGGTGGGGCCTTAATCTTATTGGCCTCTCTCTTGGATCTAAAGATGAGGTGAGGGGGCTATAGCCCGCCTTCTGTATTAAAGGGACATTCGACTAAGCGGCCTACCACGGGGCTCACACCGGGAACTCATCGCCCCTCTCTCGGCCTTGCACCCCGCGGGACGGCCGTTTCACCGCTCCCCCTCAAATCGTCTGCGGGTTAGCTCGGGAGCTCTCGCGAGCTCCCTTCACCGCTTTCATTCTCATCTTTGAGGGGACGTGTCGTTTCTGCGCCGTTGCCCTCCCTCTCGGGAGGTGCCTTACGGCACCGCGGCCCCGGTGCGGTGGGCGGAACTTCCTCGGGTCAAAGACCCGACAGTCCCAGCCCCCTCACCTTGTTAAGATTTAAAGAAAAGAGATTATAAAGATTTGGCTATTTTTTGGGTAGTTCATTATATTCTCTAATTTCAGGCTTCTTGGGTTTTTTGAATTTGCCCAATGGAGACCTTCTTCTTGGTCTGGGCCTTTCTCTTTTTCTTGAGCTTTTAGGTTTTGAGTAGTAACCAAACAAGAGCAAGAAAAACAGCACAAGCAGCACTATTACAACAACATAGTATTTTAGTGGAGTCCCCTCAGGAGAAGCCGGGCTAGTGGAAAGGGGTGTTGATGAGGAAGAGCTCTGGGTTGAAGAGGTGGTTGTAGAACTTGGAAGTTCCAGCTTTAGGGTTCCCTGGACTTTCTGTTCTTTCCCATTACTCTCTAGAGAAATTTCATAACCTATTTCTCCTAGTGGCAGCTCTGTGATGAACTCCACCTCATTGTTCCCTGGAGATAGGGTAATATCTTTAGAGCTTTTTAGTATCGTACCGTTAATGCCAAAGAAGCTGTAGGATAATGTTCCCTTTATCTCGCGAGGGTTCCTATTGCTAATTTTTACCAAAAACTTTACTTGCCCTTTATTTGGAGCTAGTGAGAGCTTCTGATAAGAAACATTTTCAATCCTTGGATATGCCAAGACCTCGTAACTGGATGAGCCCTGATCGAGTTCTATGTGTCCAAAAGATATTTTACCTATTATTTTCCTGCTGCCCGGCGGTAAAGGCGGTATTTGTATTTTCGCAATATTGCTCCCTTTAGTAAGGATAATCTCCTCGGTTTGGTTGTATATGCGCTCGTTGTTGGCCCCATATACTTCAAGGGTAAGATTCACCGGGATAATCCTCTCAGACAATATTGTAAAATAAGCAGTGTTAGATTCGTCTTCCATTATCTGAGTTCTCTCTAGAGATATATCAACTAAATCAACTCCAAAGTACACATAAAAATTCTTTGAGAACAAATACGTCCCCTTTGGATATGTAAGGACATATACTAACTTGTATTCTCCAGAAGGGAGTTCATATGGGATTGAAATGCCCACTTGAACTAAGTTCTCCCCCGGTGTGAGAGTTACTGCTATATCTTTCTTAAGATAGTGTTTTCCGTTTTGCTCTAGATACAAACTTCCGCTCACATATACTGGGGAATTTTTGAGATTATAAATCGTTGAGTGTACTTCTAATGTCTCTCCGTTGAATACGTGAAAAGTTGAAATTCCCCGTTCTTTTATTTGCACAGTGGTTTCTTTAACTACCAGCGGAATATCTGTAATCTCAAGTGAAATGGGGACCGTAATAATGTCTGTTTCTCCCGATCCCAAAAACCCCCAAAAGACTATGAACAGAGTATACCTACCCACCTCTACGCTTTCATTAACATAGATTTTGTATCGTAAAGTTCTTGTTTCATTAGGTTTCCAATATGTATATATAACTCCAGGAGATATAAGTTCCCCCGTGGGTTTATAGAGCTCCAGGCTGATACCAGAAACCTCCCTATTGTTTTCATCAACTACGTAATATCTCCGGTAGCTTACCACTTGAAATTCCTTGTCTCCGTTGTTCATAATGGTGAGAATGCCTTCTTTATAGTCCCCCGACACTATAGTGACTCTATCTTCCCTTGTCGAGAGAAACAGATACTGAGAAGACACCAAGGAAGATAGCATCAATAATATTAGGGTAATAGTTGAGATAATCCTCTTCATAACCATTCCCCCAAATAATTTGTAGTCAGACAAATATAAAGTTTCACATTATAACCAATAAAACGCCCAAAAGTGTGAATACTATAAAAAACAACAAACTTATTCTGTATAACGCTAATTTTGAAAACTGGTTTCTAACTAATGCTGCTATTATAATGAGTAAAACACCGTAAAACGTAGCAAATATCCCAAGTGCTTTCTTCACGTCAACGTGTAAAATGAGAAGAATACCCAATACCGCTCCCGCAAAGACTGTTATATGGGGGATTGTGAACATGTAATAATGGAGCAGAATTTTGTTTTCATCCATATTACTCACCAAACCTACTCCAACATGTCTATTATAAAGGCATAGGTCGTTGTTGTAGGCAATTTTTTCCGAATTTCCGGAATGAGATAACGGGGGAGTATCACTTCACTTTTTTCTTCTAACATATCGTAGGTTCCGAGTATCTTTTCAATAACCTTGACCGCAGCTTTTCCCCTGACCCTGAAGTAGCCATGCCATGTTGGAGTAATTTCGAGTATTATAGGCAGAGAAAGAGACCCATGTTCATCACTATCGAGTAAAGTGCTGATGTACTTCAACTCGTCTTTCTTGAAAAAATGGAACTGGCCGTCCCTAAGCTGTACTTTAGGCTCGTCCTCCTCAAGGAGAACCTTAAGGCTCTTTCTACTTTTTGGTAAGTGAAAATTTAGACGAGAGAGTTCTTTCTGGAGTAGTTCGTCTTCCGTAGGCATGTATTATTTCTTTGTGGAAGAGAATAAAAACTTTCCTTTCGAGCATCATAGACAAGAGGGAATCAAATTTTCATCCAACGAAACAGTTTTTAGACACGTGTGTGATATAATCCAACCTAATTGCCATTTTGCCAATAGTTCAGTAGAAAGGCTTATATTATGAATATTGTATTAAACTGCATGTTTAATAATGAAAATATTATCAAAATAGGTGGGATAAAAATGAACGAAATTAAATCCTTCATCAGATATGATTCAAACAAGCCCAAGTTTCTACAACTAATTTTTGTTGACATAAATGGTACCCCAAAAGGAATGGAGGTTCCGATTGAACGGTATGAAGAGGCCGTTACTGAGGGAATATCCTTTGATGGGGCTTCAATTCCAGGATTTCAGGGACTAGAGGACAGTGACCTCCTTTTCAAAGCAGATCCTACCACTTACGTTGAAGTCCCGTGGGAAGGAATTGCAAAGGTATTCGGATATATCTACAAAGATGGAAAGCCCTACTATGCTGATCCAAGAAGGATACTTGGTTCAGTCGTAGAAGAACTGGAAAAGATGGGGATAACAGCCTATATAGGAGTTGAGCCGGAGTTTTATCTCTTTGAGAAGAACGGGTCGTGGGAGCTCAAGCTTCCTGATGGTGGAGGCTATTTTGATCTTATTAATCTGGACAAAGCTAGGGAAATTAAGAGGACTATAGCTTACTACATGCCAACATTTAAGTTAATTCCGGAGGTTCTACACCATGAAGTCGGTCCGGGACAGCATGAAATAAATTTCCGCTTTGCAGATGCCTTAACAACTGCCGATAACATAGTCAGGTTCAAGTACTTAGTTAAAGCAGTTGCAGAAAGTTACGGCCTTTATGCCACATTTATGCCAAAACCTCTTTTCGGAAAGCCCGGCAATGGAATGCATATGCACATAAGCCTCTGGCAAGATGGAAGGAATATCTTTAAGGGGGAGGAAGGACTAAGTGATGAGGCCCTCCACTTCATTGGGGGTATTTTAAAGCATGCAAGAGCTTTAGCAGCAATAACCAATCCCACTGTTAACTCATACAAACGTTTAGTGCCAGGATACGAGGCTCCAGTATATATCTCGTGGGGATACAAAAACCGGAGCACGTTGATAAGGGTTCCCGCATATGCAGGAAATGGCGCAAGAATAGAGTACCGCTGTCCTGATCCAAGTGCAAATCCATATCTTGCATTTGCAGCTGTCTTAATGGCAGGTATTGATGGGATAAAACACAAAACCGAGCCGTTTGCTTACGTTGAAGAGAACGTATATGAGCTGGGAGAAAAAGAGAGGGACGCTTTGGGGATAGAGGTTTTACCAAAGACTTTAGAAGAAGCCCTCGAAGAGCTGAAGAGAGACAGAGTAGTTAAGGATACTCTTGGAGAAGCTTATCGCAACTTCATTGAACACAAAACAGAAGAATGGGAAGAGTATCAGAGATACCTAGAGAAAAACAAAATTGAAAGAAAAACAATAAAGGTTACAGAATGGGAGCTTGAGCGCTACTTCTATATCTGATTTTTCTCGTTTTTCTCCTCTATGTGTAAGATGAGAGATCCCAAAATTATTAGTGTAGCTCCAATCACTTGTTTGGTTGTTAGGATTTCGTGGAATATGAGGTAAGCAAGGATTAAAGCAACTACCGGTTCTACCGTGGCTATTATCGATGCTCTGCTGACTTCTATTTCTTTAAGTGCGGTGTTGTATAAAATATATGCTAAGAATGTTGGGAAGAACGCCAGTCCAAAAAGGTAGGGTAAAGAAGACAGAGGGATTTTAAAATTTGAAAACGGCGCTAGGAAAAGAGCTCCAAAGCCTATTGTGTAAAGAAGAGCCTCTTCAGGTTTTTCATTTCTTACAGCAAGTTTTGCTAGGATTCCATAGAGGGCATATGTAAGTCCCGATAAAAGTCCCAGTACTACGGCCACCCTGCTCACATTTTCCCCATTGGGATTAACAACTAGAAGGACCCCCATTATTGCCATTAGAAGTGCTGCGAGCTTTAGGGGAGTGATTCTTTCACCAAAGATGAAATATCCAAGTATCGTGGAATAAATTGGGGCAGAATACAGCAGAAGAACCGCCAAGGATACAGATGAGATTTTAACGGTGTAAAAGTACAGTATGTAAAACAGAAACACCGCAAAAAACCCATAAAACGCATAGAAAGGTAGCCTATGCTTTTTAACCTGAAGGCCTTGGGAGAGATTATACACAAAAAGAAGTCCAAACGCTATGATTGCCCTGTAGAATGTTATCGTAAAAGGATCCAATCCAAAGCCATAGAGCAGTTTAGCAAAAATACCAAGGGTTCCCCACATACTCGCGGCTAAAAAGACGAGTAGGTATCCCTTTTTCACTGCATATCACCGCTAAATTTCTAGTCCTATTGGAAGTCTCCTTTTGTGCTCACTTCTTTTGACAAGATTCTCAACATGTTTAACTTTCTCTATTGGCACGTTTAGTTCTTCAGCAATTTTGTTCTTTTCCATTTTTAAATCCACTAGCCTATAGAGGATTTCGTCGAGGAGCTGGTAGCTGATTCCAAGGTCATCTTCGTCGCTTTGTCCTTCCCATAAGCCGGCACTTGGTTTTTTATTTATTATCCTCTCAGGGACTCCCACCCTCTTGGCAATTTCCCAAACTTCCGTTTTGTAAAGGTTGATTAAGGGCGCATAGTCACTAGCTGCGTCTCCCCATTTTGTGAAATACCCCGTCAAGAATTCGCTTTTATTGGAGGTTCCCAAAACAAGATAATTTTTTGAGTTCGCATAAGCATACAAAATTACCATCCTGGTTCTTGACATCAGATTCCCTTTGGAAACTCTGTCAAGCTCAAATCCAATGCTCTTTTCAAACTGATCCACTATTTCTTTTATGTTGATGAGCTTGTGCTCGATTCCAAGTTCTTTACATACCAACAAAGCATCATCAACGTCCTGATTTATGTAGTAGGGCAGAATAAGGCCAAGCACCCTTTCTTTTCCAAGTGCCTTTGTGGCAAGATAAGCCACGGTTGCGCTGTCTACACCGCCGCTGATTCCTAAAACCACTCCCTTGACTTTGGATTCCTCAACTTTTTCCTGGATAAAAGAAATCAACATGTTTATGACTTTTTCGTAGTCTAAGAACCTCATTTTTCCTTCCTCCGTTTTTGTTGTAGTTTGTTTTCTTTTAAAGATTCTAGAAAACTGAAATACCCCCTAATTGCTAAGACATTTCCCACTATCATTATGAAAAGGGCGGGAAAGCTTAGATAGGCATAGGGGTAATCGACCCATTTTACAGTATAAGAGTACGTGACCTCCCCACTTTCGACAAAGATCAACACTCTTGAAGTAGAGTCAAGAGTGAGCAGTTTGCTATTCCCTGTCAAAGTATAACTTGCCCCGTTACCATCTGCAATTATCCTGACCAATGCATTATCAGAGGACATCTCAAGAGTTCTATTAACAACATCAATAAAGTCTTCCATTTCTCCCCCCAGAGTGTAGTTACCGGGTTTCCACGTCCCAGTCCAAGTTTCTTCTCTGAGAACATTATACGATGCCCCCAAAGACATTACAAGCGCTATAAAAAGCAATATGAATCCCACTTTGATTGGAGGATAAGTAAGACCATCTCGAAGTTTAGTCATTAAGATCACCCTCAAACTAAGAAAGAAAAGTGGAAATATAAAGATTAATACTTTCCAGCTAAGTGACACTCAACCCAGTGGTTGTGCTCGTATTCTATCAGTTGTGGATGTTTGGTATCACAGAGTCCTTTCTCCATGTAAAGACATCTTGGGTGGAATCTGCAGCCCGGAGGAATGTTTGCAGCGTTTGGAACTTCACCCTTAATTGGAATCTCTTTGATTATGTTTCTTCTCTCTGGAATTGGCTCTGGTACCGCTGCAAGTAGGGCTCTTGTGTAGGGGTGTATTGGGTTGTCAATTACTACTTTTGCAGGCCCCATTTCGACGATTCTTCCCAAGTACATAACGGCGATATGGTCAGCGAAGTATCTGGCTGTTGAGAGGTCGTGGGTGATGTAGAGGTATGTAACACCCATCTTTTCTTTGAGCTCTTTCATTAATTCAAGAACCTCTGCTCTAATTGAAACATCAAGCATTGAAACCGGCTCATCAGCCACTATAAACGTTGGATTAAGGATTAAAGCTCTTGCGATAGCTACTCTCTGTCTCTGACCTCCCGAGAGCATGTGTGGGTGTCTTCCCACATAGTCTTCGGGTGGAACGATTTTGACCATTTCAAGCGCCTTGTAGATGAGCTCTTCTCTCTCTGCTCTTGTTTCACCGATTCCGTGAATAAGGAGTGGTTCTTCCAATACATCGTATATTCTGAACCTCGGGTTCATTGAAGAAAATGGATCCTGGAAGACCATCTGGACTTTTCTTCTGTACGCTTTAATCTCTTCTTGAGTTTTAAGTTCTGTTACATCCTGTCCCTCAAGATAAATCTTTCCATCTGTGGGTTCTAACAGCTTCATTACTAGTTTTCCAGTGGTCGTTTTTCCACATCCGCTCTCTCCTACTAATGCAAAGACTTCCTGTTTGTAAACTTCAAAGCTAACGCCATCTACTGCCCTAACGAACTTGGGAGGCTCGCCTTTGAGTCCTGCTAGGAATCCTCTCCTAACAGGGAAGTATTTCTTGAGGTTCTCAACTTTTAACACAGGTTCCGCCATTTTTCATCCCTCACAACAACCAGCATGCAGCATAGTGATCTTTATCAACTTTCTTCATTTCTGGGATTTGCTCTTTACATTGTTGCGTTGCGTATGGACATCTTGGGTGGAAGCGACATCCATCTGGTGGGTGTATGAGGTTGGGTGGTTGTCCGGGTATAAATTCGAGCTTTTCAACATCCTCATGCAATCTTGGGATTGCTGCTAGGAGTTTTTGGGTATACGGATGAGCTGGTTCATAGTATATCTTTTCGCTGTCTCCAATTTCCACTATTTTTCCTGCATACATTATTGCCACTCTATCGCTTATCTCCGCAAGAATGCTCAGATCGTGGGTAATGAATATCATTGATAGGCCGAGTTCTTTTTTCAGCTTCTTCATAAGGTTTATGATCTGAGCTTGAACCACTACGTCCAAAGCTGTTGTGGGCTCGTCTGCAATTACTACCTCCGGCTCAAGGAGCAATGCAGAAGCTATGACAACTCTCTGCTTCATTCCACCACTGAGCTCGTGTGGATACCTATAAACTATTTCCGGAGCAAGTCCAACTAGCTCTAAGTATTTCATAGCTCTATCTAAGGCTTCTTCCTTTGACATGCCTTTGTGATATATTAGTGGTTCTATCATCTGGTATCCGATGGTATAAACTGGGTTTAGAGCGTTCATAGCACCTTGGAATATCATTGAGATTTTCTGCCACCTAATTTCTTTTCTGAGGACATCTTCGGGTAATCCAACTATCTCTCTGCCGTCAATCTTGATGCTTCCTCCAACGATTTTTCCTGGTGGAGTGGGCATTCCCATTAAAGTGAAACCAAGCGATGATTTTCCACATCCACTCTCACCTGCAAGTCCTAGAACCTCTCCTTTCTTGAGGTCAAAGCTTATGTCATCGACTGCTCTCACCATACCCCTGTTAGTGAAGTAATACATCTTAAGGTTGCGAACTTCAAGGACATTTGTCATTTTTACCACCACCTCATAGCCTCTTCAGTCTTGGGTTAAGCACTCTGTCAAGGGCAGTACCGATAAGTACGAAAGTCAATCCAACTAGAGCTATTGCAAGTCCAGGTGGAATAACCCACCACCAGTACCCATTCACCGCAGCACCTGCAACTTGTGCGTCGTGGAGTATTTGTCCCCATGTAACTGCAGTTGGATCACCCAGACCAAGGTAGCTAAGAGATGCCTCCGAAAGGACTGCACTTGGGACACTGAGTGCCATCTGGGCGAATGCATATGGAAGAAGTTGCGGCACCATGTGCTTGAAGATTATTCTTCCAGTTCCAGCACCAAGTGCCTTCGCGGCCTCAACGTACGTCTGCTCTTTAATCTGGAGTGCCATACTTCTAGCAACTCTCGCTATTCCTACCCATCCAAAGAGTACAAGCAGTACTACTATCTGCCAAAGCTTTATGTGGCCTCCAAAGTAAGCACCCATAAGTATAAGTATCGGAAGGCTTGGAATTGACGCCATGAATTCTTGGAACCTCATCATAAGTTCGTCACTCCATCCTCCAAGGTATGCACTTGTAACACCATAAAATATTCCCACTATGACACTAAACACTGCCACTGATATACCGATCACAAGAGACACTCTCGAACCCCAGATAATACCCGCAAGTAAATCTCTGCCCTTAAAATCTGTTCCAAGCTTACCGTAGGTTCTTCCTGTGAAAATAATTTTGGCATTCTCAAAGGACACACTGCTTCCTTCCGGAACATTTACGAGGATTGTGAATGTGTATGTGCCGGTAAGTGGCGTAGGTGCCTCAAGGATATTCTCATTGAGTTCTCCGAAGATAACTTTAGTCGCGTCCATGAGAGTTTTATACTGGAATTCTTGAATGGGATCAACATAAATGCCCTCTGACTTAATCCACTTGATCAAGTTGTCTCTAACTTGAGGATGAGACCCCAGCTGAAGGACAAGACTACCGGAAAACTTGTAGTTTTCCAGCAGTGTTATCTTACGGCCATCTGGCCTCTCCACCATAACACTAATGGAAAGCTTACCTCCAGAGGCATCCCCGGCAAGATCCTTTATTACAATATCCTGTGGGGGAATATCATACTCGTTGTTGTAGGATACCTTTATGAGATACTCTGAATCTGTCTTGGTGATTAAGTTTTGGAGTTCATCGCCCGTTATTGCTAAGTGGGTAGCCATTTTTTGACTTGATAAGGCATTAATCCAAGTAGGAGGCACATTTTTGGGATTGTCTAACCAAAAACCCTGCCACTTCTCAGGAATGTCGGGGGAGGTTAATATCGGGGCTGCAGCGGCAGTAAATACAAACAGGAAGAGCAACACTATACCAAGTAGACCAGATTTTTGTCTTCTGAAATCATACCAGAACTCCGAAAGTGATTCTTTAACATCAACCCATCTCATTACTTCTCACCTCACACGTTTTGTGAAGCACCGACTTTGACTCTTGGATCAAGGAATCCATAAGTCAAATCTGCAAGAATTACTCCGCTAAGGTAAAGTAGCACGTTTACGAAAGTTAGACCCATAATAAGATTTGTCTCGTTGGTCTCGATAGCAATCCAATAAACCCTACCCATTCCTGGCCAGGTAAAGACGCTCTCTGTAATTATAGCACCTCCAAGAGAACCAAGTAGACTGAAGATAATCATGGTTACAACTGGTGGTGCAGCGGCTCTAAGAGCGTGACCATATATTACCTTTCTTTCAGGCACACCCTTTGCCCTTGCAGCCATTATAAAGTCTTCCTGCATTGTACCTATCATAATGTTTCTAATAACCCATGCCCAAGCTCCAAAGGAAACTATAACAATTGTAGCTACGGGAAGGGTCATACGCTTGAGAAGATCAACTATATGAGCCCAACCCGTAAGGTTAGGGTCTGGAATTGCCCTAGATGGGAACCAGCCTAACTTAAATGAGAATATGAGTAGCATTATCATTCCAAACCACCACATTGGAATACTGCTCATAATTAATGCTAAGACTGAAAGTGCCCTGTCAAAGAAGCTGCCAACCATCTGGGCTGCTTTCACGCCAAGGAGTATTCCAAGGGTTATAATGATTATCTGTGCTGTAGTAAAAAGCTGGATTGTACGGGGAATAGCTACCTTGAGAATTGCCATAACGTCCTTTTCAGATCCAAAAACTGGGTTTTTAGTTTTTCCAAAGTTAAGGGTTATAGTGTTTTTGAAGTAGTACTGAACTCTCCACCAGTATGGTTTATCGAGGTGATACTGACTTCTGTAGTGCGCAATTCTTTCCGCTCTCCAGGCATCTGGATCATCAGGAATTCTCCCCCGTTGTTGGAGGCTTTGGAATTCAGCATTCACTTGTTGAACTATTGTGTTCTCCAAGTCTTTTTCAGCGACCTTAACGAAAAGGGCCGACATCACAAGTGTAACTATGGCTAAAACTACAAGAGCGTTTAGTATCCTAATGACCAAATATCTACCAAACCCCATCCAGTTCCCTCCTATACTTTTGTTGTACTATGGGACTCATTTTTGATCATCATCTTTTTCTGTTCTGTAAAACTTTCTTTAAATACTTTTTGGATCAACAACTATCATCATTATCATATCCAAATAACATCAATGGATACATCTGACCATTTCACTAAGAATTTGCCTAAACAAAGCAAACGTGAGTACACAACTTGTTTTATCACGAGACTATCAGAAGGCACTACATTACATGGGCAATGTTACAAAAAGATAAAATTTTAAAGAAAAAAGAGGAAAACCTCACTTCTTCTTTCTGAGAAGGAGTGGGATAACTGCAAGGGCCACGATTGTTGCTGGACCACAGATTCCTCCAGTTTCTGTTGAAGTCGGAGAGCTTGTTGGGCTTGGTGAAGAAGTCGGACTTGGAGAGCTTGTTGTAGTTGTTGATGGGCTTGTTGGTTTAGCACTTCTGAGAGACCATGAAGCCGCAAGACCTGCAACTGGGTCAACGATTTCAATCTTAACCCTCTTATTCACGGCATAGAACTCCCAGTTCTCATAGAGGAAGACCCTATAGCTTTCGTAGATACCGATGGCAGTGCCGAGTCTGTTGAAATCCCAGTACTTGCCCTCGCTATCCATCTTTACGCCCTTGTTCTCACCCGCGTATATAACAACAGCAAAGTCGTCGGCAGTCCAGTTGAGGAGGGGCTGAATCTTGTCAATTGTGTTGTAGTAGTCAAGACCGAGTTTGCTTAGACCCGTAGCAATATCCCCGCCACCAAGGTACTTAAGAACTTCTTCAAGTGTGGCTCTTTGGGTGTTCTCTGGGCTCCACTTCCAGCCTACAAGGCCCGGAGCATACCAGATGCTTGAATAGTACTGAATTATTCTGCTTATTGAGAACTTCACGTTGGTTGAGGAAACCCAACCCTCGGTGTAGAAGTTCCACTGGTAGGAGCTTGGGTCGCTGACGTAGACCATTCCTGAGGCAGTTCTTCTATCTACAATATTTGCCTCTGCTTCAATACCTGCCTTTGCCAAGATCTCGTTCGCGACATAAAGGGCAATATCTTTTCTTTCATCCTCAGTACGGCCGAGACCAACGATCTTTACTGGCTCACCTTCGAAGTACCACTTACCGTTAACTTTTTCAAGTTTGTATCCCATCTTAGCAAGCTCTTGTGCAGCCTCTTGCATTCCTTCCTCAATCAGTTGAAGTGCGAACGCTTCGTCGGGTTGTTCAGAGAGGTCGTAAGCTTCAACGACTGGTTTGACGTACTCGTAACCAGTCTCGCTGGATACCCATGGGGTGTACATTGCACCAGCACTACCCTGGAAGATGTTCTGGGCAACGTGTGCCCTACTTATAAGGTATTGGAGACCAAACCTAACCTTCCTAACTGCAAATGGGTTGAAGTACTTCTTGTCACCAACAGTAATCACGTATGGGTTATCTGGGTCGTGAACTGGGTTGAAAACAAGGTCACCGAATGCAGAGGTACTCTTATAAAGGTCAATGCTCTTCCTTTGCTCCTCGCTAAGGCCGGTAAACTTGTAGGCTGGGAATGGATACCACAGAACATCGTAAGTGCCCTTGGCGACTTCCAAGATGGCAGTGTCAGGGTTCTGGAGACCATAAATCTCAATGGTCTCAAAATATGGCTCAACCCTGTATTCTCCTTCTGCAAATGCTGGGACAGTCCACTTGTCAAACTTCTCAAGCTTCAGATAAAGGTTCTCCGGCTGGTATTCAGCTACATAGTATGGGCCTTGGCCAATGACGGCATGACCATATTCGTCAATAAAGCTGGCTATTGCATCATAAACACTCTTGGCGGCATTTTCATCCTCAATATACTCCTTGAGGAACTCTGGAATTGGCTTGGTGTTCTTGAGCTCGAGAAGCTTCTCTTTTATGGCTTGAGCGTGGTTGGGGTTGATCTGGTCAAGCTGTTCTACAGTTTCAGTTGATTCACTCCAGGAGTACTTCTCGTTGTGAGCGACGAGCTCGCTCATCGCATACCAGAGCTGCCAGGGAGTTCCAGTGAACGGAACAACGTAGGCTGCAGTCATTATTTCGCTGGCGGGGAAGAAGTAGTTGTGGTATACCTCAAAGACCATTCTATCATCAGTCTGTTCAACGAACTTAATACCCATTATGGTGTTCATGAAATCGGCAGCCCAGTCGGCTTCACTTGGGTCGTAGTATGGATCGTCATCACCATCCTGGTTAATCCACTCCCACTCCCAGGCGAGGCTGTACATGACGTCTGCTGCGCTAACCTTGTGGCCAGTGTGGAAGTACGGCCTGTCACACTCAATCTTAGCGTATGTGACCGCAGTTTCACCGGCATGAGCAGCTTCCCAAGTGTCCGTTGTTGAGTTGAATATAACTGCATCGTCCGGTACGGTCACGTCCTTCTTGTATTCAACTACCCTACAGTGATATGGCACAGGGACTCCTTCAACACCGTAGGGGAAGCCACTGTCAAAGACGAGGTCTGCAATTCTCCTTGAATAAGTGTCAGTGTAACCGTTGTAGCTTGGGTTCCAGACACCCATGAAGAGGGCACCAGTTGAAGAGTATATAACAGTCTTCAGGACTTTGTCGTCCTCTGCTGCAGCAACTGGCCTAGCTACTGGGCTTGCTATCAAACTTAACAACAACAAAATTGCAAAAAACATTTTCAATGTTTTCTTCATTCACTTCGGCCTCCTTACATTTTTCCTTCAATACTGCATGCCTTAGTGTATAATGGCATAAGAATATACATCAAAAGACCTATTTAAGAGTTACGCTTCTGTAAAACTAGGCGTAGTTATACCGAGCCAAAACAAGACCTAAAGGAAAACTAAGTACTTAATGCACGTTAAAATTGCTTTGCGACGCATATAACCTTATGAAACTTGAAAAGAGAGCCATGTTCCAATATAACGAGAATGACAGCTTTTAAAAAAGCGCAGAAATCGGGGAAAAGCGTTTGAACACTTTTTAAATATTTTAACTACCCGGCTTTTCAGGATTTAACTTGATTATCCAAAGGCTTGCCAATTCTCGACATAAAGCTTGAACATTTGACAAAAAATAAACCGAAAATCCAATTTTACCTGTAGGCAAGGTTAAGACGGTGATACTCATGAGGGGGGAGTGGGAAACCAATCGATAAAGAAAAAGAAATGGGCTATTCTGAAATCGAAATTTTAGGTGAAATTTTGAGGGAATGACTATACTGGGCTTATATGGGTCGACCCTTCGAAGTGCTACCGTTTTTGAGGGGTTTTAGAAGGCTTCAAGCCATTATTGAGTATAAAGCCAAGTTAAAGGGTGTGAGTGTCGTTTTTGTCGATCCTGCTCGCACTTCATCCCTGTGCCCGATATGTGGGGGAAAGATAGTCCCGAATGGGCACAGGGTTTTGAAATGCGAGTGTGGTTTTGAGGCTGATAGGGATGTTGTTGGGAGTTGGAATATTCGTTTGAAAGCCTTGAAGATGTGGGGAGTCTCCGTTCCCCCCGAAAGCCAGCCAATGAAGACGGGAGGCTGGAAGCCCACCCGTTACGAGATTAACACTCTACACACACTTTACGGGTAGGCAGAACGGCAAGCTTTTGAGCAAAATAAAGAACTCCAATGGGGACTATAAAGACAAAGAGATAGAAATGGGGAGATTGCTAAAAGAACTTGAACTACTTTACAAGCAGATCAGCATGTCAGAAAAAGTGGACGAAAAGCAAATAAGAGAAGTGCTGTCTTATAAGGAAAAATTTGTGCAGTTTTTAGTTTTTGAGGAAGATTTATAAGCTCCCCACTTTTATTTTTGTTAGGGATGATGAGGGAGATTTCGACAGAAAGATGAAGAGACTCGCATGGTCTGACCCTCTCGAAAGTTTTATAAATAGACTCCCTTTATTGCGTTAAGAATTACGATGACAAAAAACCTCATTTCTAAGGAGGTGGTTTGAAATGGCCGAGACAATCCCTGTATGTACATCATGTGGAAAAGAGATAACACCAAGAGAGCACGCTACCCACTTTATATGCCCGAACTGTGGAGAAGAAGTTATATGGAGATGTGAAAGCTGCCGTGTCCTTGGGGTAACCTACAAGTGCCCCAAGTGCGGATGGGAAGGACCTTGAGGTGAAGAAAATGAGCGACTTTAATTTGGTAGGAGTTATTAAGGTTATGCCAACCGACCCGGAAGTGAACCTCGACGAACTAGAAGCAGCTGTCAGGAAGACACTTGAGGAGAAATTTGAGGGCAAATATGGAATATCCAAGATTGAAAGGCAGCCAATTGCATTTGGGCTAGTTGCACTTAAAGTCTACGTGCTTGGAAAAGATGCTGAAGGATATTCCTTTGATGAGGTTGCAGAAGCATTTGCCCAACTTGAAAACGTTGAAAGTGCAGAAGTTGAGACAGTTTCTAGATTTTGATAACCTTATTTTTTATTTTGAGAAAAATTTTAAAAGTTTGAGCAGCCTTTCTGGCCCCTCGCTGTGAACGGCGAGGCTTTCGGAAGAAAAATGTAAAATTCTACCTGGCTTTCCGATACATTTTTAAGTGTTTAAGTGGTATTTTTTAAACAGGGGGAAATAAAGCTATGCCATATTATGCTCATGCTACTGATCCGGTGACTTTTGGAACATTTTTTGTGCTGTATTATGCCACAATACCAACAGTAATATTCCTGTGGTTCTGGAAATACTACCATTATATAAAAAAGGGTGACTATCACCTAAAACAACTTGCAATTCTAATATTGCTGGCTTTTGTAATTACTTCTTTTTCAGGCTTTAAAATCCTCGACCAGTACCTCTATATTTATTCGCCGGTTGATGAAAAAATAACCTGCTATTCCTCCTCCTGCATTCTTTCTTCGCCACTAATAACGGAATACAACTTTGCTAGAGAGGATTTTGAGAAAGCGGGTGTTCCATCTATAGGTCTTATGAGGATATATAGAGTCTACGACACCGGGATAAGCCACTCACTCTTGAGTCCAAAGAAATTAAACCATGTAGTCATCACAAGACCCTTGTTTTTTATTCCCGTGACCGAAGTGCATGTATATAGCATCTCAGAAGACAGGAAAATAATAGGCAAGGATAAATTTTACCTGATATGGCCAAAATCTCCAGGAAAACTACTTACTGAAAAATTTGATTTCAAGTTCAGCGTGATGATAGTGCCCGGAAGCTCGTAGATTACTCTTTTTCGATTTTTTTGGAAAAATGGAAAATAGGATAGGGCGTCCTTTGATTCTAATTTTTAAAGTCTTACACTCAAAACGCTTGTACCAATTTTCTTAAGTTCGTCGAGCAGCTCTTTGAACTCATCTACGCTTATGGTTCCATAGACTCTGTCGTATTCATTATCTAGACCGTCTTTAAGTTTTGCAAGCTCTTTTACAGCAGTGAAAAACTTTTCGTATTCCTCGTTTATGTCCTCAAAAGCATCTGCCAGACTGTCCATGTTTTCATAAACTTCTTTGTACATTTTTTCCTCAAAGAGCTCCATTATAAAGTTGTACACTGCTTCAAATACGATGCTGAAAAGCTCTTCATCGTCAACTTCTAATGCTTTTAAGAGAGCCTGTTTTAGAGATTGGAATGCCCCTTTGAAGTCTTCTTGCGCGGCTTTTATCTCAGCTTCAATTATCCGTGCATTGACTTCAATCTCAGTATCTCTAGGAGCTTTTAAGATTTCTGAGATAAGCTCCTCAGCACGTTTATAGTCTTCAAGCTCGTAGTAAAAGTGGGCCAAATCAAGCAAACTTACTAGATAGTTCCTCTCATCGCCAAGCTCTTTAAACATTGCACTTGCTTTTTCCATCAATTCTATTGCTTTTTCTGTTTCTTCAAGCTCATCATAGTTTATTGCAATGTGTGCCAGTGTTAGTGCTTCTTCTTTTTTATTTCCAAGTTCCCTTTCAAGTTCCAGAAGCTTTTCATATGTTTCTATGGCCTTATCTGGCATTCCAAAATGCTCGTAGGCATCTGCAAGATGATAAACTGCATCTAGGTATTTCTCTCCTTGGCCCTTATACTTCTCCACAAGCCTCCTGTAAACGTCCAATCCTCTCTCAAGCTCATCCAAGTGGGCATAAATGTGAGCCAGCTCATGAGCAAGCTCATAAGCCTCCTCTTCGCACTCTATAGCAAGTTCCTCAAGTTTTTGGAGGAGTTCTCTAAGCTCCTTCTCGTTTTCAATAGTTTCTAGATAATCGTCAAGGTATTCAAGGACTTTTTGACAGTCCTTACTCTCTAACGCTTTTTTGAATTCTTCCATTTCTTTTTCACCGTACGTTGTTTGAGAAACTGCTTAAAAATGTTGACCGAAAAATTTATAAATAGCACAAAGGAATGGATAATCGGAATGAAAACACATTGTAACTAAAAATTCCCCGCAGATAAGAAATAAAAAAGTCGGGGGTGGGTGGAGATGGCCCAACTTGCAGGCCAGCCAATATTGATTCTTCCCGAAGGAACCCAGAGATATGTTGGAAAAGATGCCCAGAGGTTGAACATTCTCGCTGCAAGAATCGTTGCTGAAACCGTAAGAACCACCCTTGGTCCAAAAGGTATGGACAAAATGCTTGTTGACAGCCTTGGTGACATAGTCATCACAAACGACGGTGCAACTATTCTCGACGAAATGGACATCCAGCACCCAGCTGCCAAAATGATGGTCGAAGTTGCTAAGACACAGGACAAGGAAGCCGGAGACGGCACCACAACCGCAGTAGTTATTGCAGGTGAGCTTCTAAGAAAGGCCGAGGAGCTTCTCAACCAGAACATTCACCCAACAATAATTGTTAAGGGTTACACCCTTGCAGCCGAGAAGGCTCAAGAGATACTTGACAGCATTGCAAAAGACATTAGCCCAATGGACGACGAGATGCTCATAAAGGCCGCAACAACATCCATAACCGGAAAGTCAGCAGAGGAAGAAAGGGAGTACCTCGCAAAGCTCGCTGTTGAAGCTGTAAAACTCGTTGCAGAGGAAGTTGACGGCAAATACACTGTTGACATTGACAACATCAAGCTTGAGAAGAAGGAGGGTGGAAGCGTAAGGGACACCCAGCTCATCAGGGGTGTCGTAATCGACAAGGAGAGAGTCCACCCAGGAATGCCAAAGAAAGTCGAAAACGCCAAGATTGCACTTATCAACGAAGCACTTGAAGTCAAAGAGACTGAAACAGACGCTGAGATCAGAATTACAAGCCCAGAACAGCTCCAGGCATTCCTCGAGCAGGAGGAAAAGATGATCAAAGAGATGGTCGACAAGATCATCGCAACAGGTGCTAACGTTGTCTTCTGCCAGAAGGGAATTGACGACTTAGCCCAGCACTACCTCGCAAAGGCAGGAATACTAGCAGTTAGAAGGGTCAAGAAGAGCGACATGGAGAAGCTTGCCAAGGCCACAGGTGCAAAGATCGTCACAAACGTAAGAGACCTCACACCAGAGGACTTAGGTTACGCTGAGGTAGTTGAGGAGAGGAAAGTCGCTGGAGAGAACATGATATTTGTTGAGGGTTGCAAGAATCCAAAGGCCGTCACAATCCTCATTAGGGGTGGAACAGAGCACGTTGTCGACGAAGTCGAGAGAGCCCTCGAAGATGCCATCAAAGTCGTCAAGGACATTGTTGAGGACGGAAAGATCGTCGCTGGTGGCGGTGCTCCAGAGATCGAACTTGCCATCAGGCTTGACGAATACGCAAAAGAAGTTGGTGGCAAGGAGCAGCTTGCGATTGAAGCCTTCGCCGATGCATTGAAGGTAATTCCAAGAACTCTTGCAGAAAATGCTGGACTTGACCCAGTTGACGTCTTAGTGAAAGTAACTGCAGCTCACAAGGACAAGGGTGCAACAATTGGTGTTGACGTCTTTGCTGGAGAGCCAGCTGACATGCTCGAGAGAGGAGTCATTGAGCCATTAAGAGTCAAGAAGCAGGCCATAAAGAGCGCAAGCGAGGCCGCAATAATGATCCTTAGAATCGATGACGTCATTGCCGCAAGCAAGCTTGAGAAGGAGAAGGAAGGCGGAAAAGGACCAGGAGAAGAAGAAACTGAGTTCTGAAGTCCCTTTCCCTATTTCTTAAGTTTTTCAATTTCATTCTCAAGCCTTTTGAGCTTTTCCTTGGCTCTTCTGAGCTGAAGATTTGCAATTTCAACTATCCTCTTAAGATAATCCTCACTTACCCAGAGTTCTCCATTCATGCCCAAGGGAACGTCCATTCTCTCGGTTGAGCGAATCTCCACTACGAGTTTTTTGTGGCTTATGCTCTTGATGTTTGAATGCTTGAAGCCGCAAGATATGGCCAGATTGAGCAATTCCACAGCATCTTTTAGGGTTTTTGCGGAAATGTGGAGTATTGGGCTGTGAAGCATGAACCAGAGCATGCCCTCGCTGTGTCTTCCTATAGCCTCAAGCACCTCTGCCAATTCCACTTCCCTATGCCACTTGCCTAGCCATACTGCATTGAGCTTGTCCCCAAAATCTGGCATCTGCATAACACTTATCCTACCTGAGCAGGAGGATGTTGTGAAGTAGTTTTCAAGGGAGTTTACCTTCTCTAAAAGAGAGATAATATCCTTGTCCACTAGACCTTTTTCAAGAGCTTTCTTCAGGCTTTCGAGGGCTTTTGCCTTCTGCAGCTCAAAATTTTTCTCATACAAAAACATGGGAGAAATTAAAGAGGGCGATTTTTAAAGTTTATGTGGAAAGATATTGCCTAACCCTTCTCTCAAATTCAGCAAAGTTCGGCACGCCTATGAATTCAACCCGATTGTTTATTAAGATCGTTGGTGTTCCCATTATGTTGTGTTCCATAGCCTTTCTCTGCCCTTCTGGAGTTGCAACGCTCACTTCCTTTGCTACCACTCCTTCGTATTTTCTCGCTATTTCTTGGGCCATTGCCCATGCTATCGGACAGTACGGACAAGTGGGAGAAGTTATGACCTCAATGACAACCTTCGGTTCTTTGGGCTTAACCTCGATGATACCTGCTTTTTTCATGAGCTCAAGCATCTTTTTCCTCCTAATCATCTCAAGCTCATCCATGTCCTCACCCCCAAGAAAAATTCAAGTGAAAGAATTTAAAAATGAATTTATGAAACAATCTTCAACAATCATTGCACCATTTCTTATTGAATGCGATTAGAGGGGTTAAGTAGATTTGGGTAATTAGCATAGCCAATAGGCACCATAGATATCTTATGAGACATACTCCTCATTAAAATCCATTATTGACTAATAAAACACATTGATGTATTAATGAAACTTAACCGACACAAAAGGTTATATATACCTTCTATATGACAATTAGGTGTAAAAAAGTTCATAAATCCAATCTGGAGGTGAACTTATTGAGTATAATAAAAAAGTACACCAGTATACCTCTGCCATATAGAGTTGGTGTTGCATTTTTATTGGGTGTCGCATTCGGGCTGAGTCTGTGGTACTACGACATGGCAAATGGAAGCAATCTCGGTGAAAGGGTAGCAACATACATTTCACCTTTTGGTGCAGTGCTCGTAAGGATGCTCAAAATGGTCGTTATACCGATAGTGTTCTTCTCTCTCATAGTCGGATCTTCAGGACTCTCACCAAAGAAGCTGGGAAGGGTTGGTGCAAAAGTTCTCCTATGGTACATGCTCACATCATTTATAGCTGCAATGATAGGTGTCGGTATTGCAATGTTCGTGCACCCCGGCCAAGGTGTGGCGGTTGACGTTGAAAAACTTGGGAGCTCTATGGGAGAAGGAGGCCCCTCAATAACCCCGCCTTCAGGGCTGACGGATTTAATTCTTAAGATGTTCACAAACCCCTTTGAGGCATTGGCAAACGGTGAGTTCCTTCCGATAATAGTCTTTGCCCTCCTGTTTGGTCTCGCGGCGAGAGTTCTCCTTGACCACACCCAAAATGAAACCGAGAGAAGACAGATTCAAATGGCACTTGACTTCGCTTCCGGCGCAAACTCGGTAATGTTCAAGATAGTCTCCTGGATTCTGGAGTACTTCCCAATAGGTGTGTTCTCACTAGCAGTTGTCAACTTTGGACTCTACGGGCCAACCATAATTGGACCTTACCTAAAGGCCGTTTTGGGCGTTATTTCAGGAATTGCTATAATGATATTCATCGTTTACTCCATCCTGCTTTCAATCGTCCTCAAGGAAAACCCAATAGACTTCTTCAAGAGGGCCAAGGAAGTTATGATAACCTCGTTCTTCACCAGGAGCAGTGCCGCTACACTTCCAGTCACAATTAAAACCGCAATAGAGTCTTTCAAGATAAAGAGGGAGCTCGCAGAATTCTCTCTCCCAGTCGGTGCAACAATCAACATGAATGGAGTATGTATACACCTTCCGATGTGGGCAGTCTTTGCAGCAGATGTCTTTGGCATTGACCTCACAGTTAGCTCTTTGGCCATAGTTATAATAACCACTGTGCTGTCGGCAATAGGTGCAGGAGGAGTCCCCGGAGGAAGCCTAATGCTCCTCTTCATAGTGCTTGGAACCCTTGGCCTTGAGCCAAGCCAGATAGCGATAATAGTCGCCCTCGCTTTGGGAGTCAACCCACTCATAGACATGTTTGAGACAATGAACAACGTTACCGGAGACCTCTGCTGTACCTATATTGTTGCCAGAAAAGAAGACATGATCGAGAAATCGTAAATCTTTCTCTTCAACCTTTTTTATTTAATCATCCAAAGGTTTCTATACATATCCTGCAGAGCTTTGGATCTATCTCCGGGTCTACTTTGGAGTGGAAGGAGCAAACATAGCCTTTTCCAAGCATTTCAATGGCAATTTTGACGAGTTCTCCATGGATATAATACTCATCGGGCTTCTCTTTCATGATTCTATCCGCCAGTCCCCTTAGCTTCTCGTCAATGTCAGGGAACTTCTCCACTTCTATGAGGGCGCCCCTGTTCATCCCTAAGTATCTCGAAACGGCAGACTGGGTTATATGTAAAAGCTCCGCTATCTGAATCTGGTTAAGTCCCCTCTCCCTCAACAGCCCCACCAGCCGCCTGCGGAGGGCAGGGTATACGTATTTTGCCACGGCATCGAAGGCGTTCGTCTTCATGATACCCTTTTATGACATACGGAATATTTAAACTTTTCTGTCAAGGGGCTCACGAACTTGTAATGACATACGTCATTAAGGCTTTTTAGGTTAATAAACCGCAAAGCTTTTATGCAAAAAATTTCAAGGATAATCGAAGTATGACATGTGCCATAAAAAGGGAGGTATGAAGATGGCGATAAGAGTGCCCGAAGAATTTGATATGCTGTGCAACCAGTGCTCCATGAGTTTGGCCGGGGGGTGCACAGTCAGGGGAGTATGCGGGAAGGATCCCGACCTTAACTCACTCCAGGAGGCCTTGCTTTACGGCATAAAGGGCACCTCTGCCTATTACTACCATGCACTTGAAGTAGGATATGACAGCCCAGAGATAGGACACTTCCTAGCTGAGGCGCTCTACTCGACACTGACCAACGTCAACTTCGACAAGAACCGCTTCCTCCAGCTCGTCCTTGAGAACGGAAGGGTTCACCTAGAGGCCATGAAGCTTTTGGATAAGGCCTACGTTGAGACCTTTGGAAGGCCTGAGCCTGTCGAAGTGCCCACGGGAACGGCCGAGGGACACGGTATACTCGTCACCGGTCACAGCTACAAGGCTCTCTACGAGCTCCTGAAGCAGATAGAGGAGAGGGGCCTTGAGGATGAAATAAAGGTTTACACCCACGCCGAGATGTTCCCCGCTCATGCCTATCCTGAACTCAAAAAGTTCAAGGCCCTCTACGGCAACTGGGGCGGGTCTTGGCTCTATCAAAAGAAGGAATTCGCCGAGTTCCCAGGGGTTATAGTGGGTACAAGCAACTGTGTCCAGCAGCCCACGAAGGCCTACGCCGACAGAATCTTCACCGCCGGAATAGCGGGCCTGGAGGGAGTCCCGCACATAGGGGACTACAACTTTGAGCCGGTAATAGAGAAGGCCCTTGAGACGCCGAAGATGAAGGCCCACGACGGCGGAAAGCTCCTCACCGGCTTCCACCACACCAACGTCCTCGCGATGAAGGACAAGCTACTTGAGCTCATCAACGAGGGCAAGATAAGGCACATTTTCGTTGTTGGGGGCTGCGACACGCCCCACAAGGGCATGGGCTACTACGAGAGGCTGACCGAGCTCATTCCAAAGGATGCACTCATCCTTTCCGCTGCCTGCGGTAAGTTCCGCTACAACGCGAGGGACTACGGAACCATTGAGGGCATTCCGCGCTTCCTCGACTTCGGGCAGTGCAACAACGTCTACTCAATAATTGAGATTGCCGCCGCTTTGGCCAGTGAGCTCGGCACCGACGTTAACTCCCTACCGGTGAGCATCGTCCTCAGCTGGATGGAGCAGAAGGCAGTGGCAATACTCTACTCGCTCCTCTACCTCGGAATAAAGGGCATCTACCTTGGGCCAAAGCCGCCGGAGTTCCTTACTCCAAACGTCTTCGAGACACTAAGGAGGAAGTTTGACCTGAGGCTCACGAGCGACCCAGAAAAAGACCTCCGGGACATGCTGGACAGGGGGACAAAAGTTGAAGATGGTTCAACTCTGACAGAGGAACTTGACTAATCCTTTTTCCCATTTTTTGAGCTCCGCCATCATTTCTTTAAAGCGCTCGTTGCTCATCCCGAAGGGCATTCCCCATGCCGTCAGAAACGCTGGCAATTTACCTTATGAAGTTTTTGGTTGTCAAGCTTAGCTAAGTTTTTATTTTAAAAACACCAATTGTTAATGGAGGGTTTTTGCATGAAGAGGGAAATTTTTGAAAAGAGAATTGAAAGATTTCAAGAGCTTTTAAAGAAAAATGAGATAGATGGGGCAGTAATAAGAACGCTCTCGACTTTTGTCTACTTTACCGGGACTAAATGGCTCAGACCAAGCCTTCTAATCCCCTCCGAGGGTGAGCCTCTGGTTATCGTTGCCAAAGGAGAAGCTGAACTCTTCAAACAGAGGAGCTGGATCGAGAACGTAGTGGAGTTCCAGAGAACGGAAGACCTCATGGCCAACGTAACTATTTGGATAAAGAGAAACGGATACAATAGGGTAGGAATGGAGTTCAGCGTGGAGAGGGACGCCTACATACTCTTCTATGAGCTCTTTAAAAAGCTCAATCCCGATGTAGAGATTGTTGATGTCAGAGGCCTTTCTATGGAACTTAGGATGATCAAGGACAAGTGGGAGCTGGAGAACATAAGAAAAGCCGGAAAAATAGCGGTAAAAGGGATGATGGTGGCAGAGGAGGAGATAAAACCTGGAAAAACAGAGCTTAAAGTTGCTGCTGAAATAATGAGGGAGCTAATGCTCAACGGCAGTGAGGAGCCAAAAGTTTACGTCTCAGCAACTCCAAGGGCACATGCGGAGCCGTTCAGGGACGTTAGAATCAGGAAAGGAAGCGTCGTCTCGGTGGTCATAGGTGCGGACTGGGACCACTATTACGCCAACATAACCCGTTCTTTTCCAGTAGGGAAAATAAGCGAGAGGGCAAAAAACGCTATGGACGCCATGGAAGAGGCATATGTAACTTCAGTGGAGAACACCAAACCTGGTGTCAGGTTTGTTCAAGTGGAAAGAGAAATTGAGAAAATCTACAAATCCAGAAATCTTGGAGACTACTACATAACTGGCTATACACATGGAGTTGGACTTCTGATAGAGGAAGACCCGATAACTACAATTGTCGTGCCACATAGGGCAATGGAAGCTAAGGAAGGAATGGTTCTTGCAATGGTCCATGCTCCGCTCATGATACCTGAAGGAGCCGTGAAAAAGGAGGACACGTTTATTTTGGGTAAAAAATTAGAGAACGTGACAAAATATTAGAAATCAGAAAGCCCCGGTGCCAATTCCACAGATCTTTGCAAAGGGACAGATGGAGCAGTCCTCTGTGTAGGGTTCTAGGGGTGGTTCTCCCTTAATTTCTTTTGTTATTTCCTTTGCCTTTTCCATGTCCTCGTCGTCTCCTTCAAGGACGAGCGTTACACTCCCTTCCGCTCCTCCAGCACCGCCTGCTGCTATCGGAATTGCATCAACGTTGGCTAGGATTTCATACGCCTCAACTTCGGTTATGGGGATTGCATGGGGTATTGGCACCAGCGCGGCATACAATCCCGTTCCCCAGTCGAAGGAGCGTATTCCGGTTATTTTTGCACTAATTTCCACAGGCGTTGGCGTGAACTTCTCGAGGCTTATTGGAGTTATGGTCAATACACCCTTCGTTATAGTCCAGCCAAAGGTTCTCCCTATTGTTCCTCCATCCGGGGCAGCTGCAAAAACAGCCACGTTCCAGTTGACGTCAATGGCGTTTGCTCCCTTTATATACACGTCCTCAGGTCCCATCTCCTTTAGCGCCTCTACCGGGTCACCCTCAAAGGGCTTTCCCTTGTAGAGAACAAGGTGTTTTGGCCAGGTATTCTTGGCTGTTACACAAGTTCTCCCCTTACTTACCGTCCCCACCGTCCATTTTTCCTTCTCAATTTTCTCGCCAAGAATTTCCTCGGCTATGTAAGCGGCTGTGGTTCCGGTTGCTATGTAAACGTACCCGTTTTTGAGGGCGTTTTGGACTTCCTCCATAGCAACAACGGCCTTGGCAATCAAACGTTTGCTTTCAGATGGAGTAAGAGTCACGAGAGCTCTTTGCATGAAAATCACCTCATTAAATTTTGCATCTTAACCTTATTAAAATTGTGGAAAAGAAACTAAAGAGAGTCTATGACACTTCTAACGTCCTCAAGGGGCTCCCTGATAACGTCAACTATATCTTCAGCGGTGTTTATGGCTATGTAGACCTCCCCGTCCTTCTCGTAGAGGAGAACCGGGCAGGGAGCGAAGGAGCCGATTTCGTACTCCACCTTTGTCATCTCGTAGAACTTCTTCGGGTTGCAGACGTAGAGGATTCTATAAGGCTCCATCTCAACACCGAGCTTTGCCTTAACGACTTCACTTGGTGTAAACTCAAGCACAACCTTGTAGCCCTTTTCCTCAAGCTTTGCCTTTAACTTTTCTTCAGCCTCTTTCAGGGACATTTCAACCTTTCTCCTGTATCTGAACATTCAACTACCCCCTTAAATTTTTGCGAACTTTTCAAATAGCGCACTCCAGAGCTTGAAGGGAGTTAGTTCGGTGAGCATTAGAACTCCAAAGATAATTATCAAAATCCCTAAAATCTTCTCCCATTTGGCTTTTTTCTCCACAGTTAAGCTTAGTCTGTTCGACAGGAGCTTTCCATTTATCCACTCGGCTAAATCCTTTGAGCTAAGGATTAAATAGAGGGTAAGCCCCATGCCAAGCCCGTAGATGCTCATGACAACTATTCCCTTTAAGACGCTTCCACTTAATGCCGCTGTAATAACGGCAAACCCAACGTATGGTGCTATACATCCAATCCATGTTGCTCCAAGTGCGGAGCCCAGTAGAAAGTCATAAACGTAGCCATTTTTCGACGAAATTCTATCTGCAGGAGAAGGCATGAATCTGAGAAGTTTTTGGTTAATGCCATCGCTTATCATCGACGCCCCGACCAGAATGAAACCCATGCCCCCTAGGAGGTATAAGGCCCCCCTAATCTGAGCGATGTAAGAGCCCAGACTACCTGCCAATGCCCCAAGCAAAGAAAAAGATACCACGAGACCCGTTATGACGATTTCAACCTTTCTCTTCGCAAAGAGAAGTGAAAAAGTTCCAACTATAAGGGGAAGGACACAGGGTGAAAATACGCTTAGAATTCCAGCCGAGAATATCGGGAGAAGCACCGCCAGACTGAGCTTTGTATCTTGGGGTTCCCTATCATGTGTTTCACTTTCAACGTTTTCAGTTAATGCGTTTTCCCCAGCGAAGGCATTAAGTTCGTCTCCAATTGCCCTCTTAACAAAAAACTCCAAACCGTCAGGGTTCAACGCTCCGATAGCCACGCCCTTTAGAACTTTCTCGCCATTTTCCACCTTGAATATTACCATCGTTGGCGTCCCAGGAATTCCAACGTTTACTCTCTCTCCGGGCTCTCTGGGAGTGTAATATCCCATATTGTCCGGTTGAATAACGAGAACTTCACCATAAGCTCGATATTGGAGGTTTGTTAATGATCTCCCTTTGTACACGTCAATAGATACCAAATTTACGCCTTTTAAGACTTCCTTGGCTTTTTGGGTGGGGAAAACACTGGTTTTCATGTAGTTACAGGCGGGACAGGTCTCCGAGTGATAGAAGATAAGGAAATACTCCCCTTCATGAGCTGAAAGTAAAGCCTCAAGCTCCGCCTCATTTGAGACACTGTAAAACTCCAAATCTCCATAAGCTACAATACCCGCACTCACTAAGCTTATGAAAGTCCCAAACACAATCAGGAACATAATGGGTTTTCTCACATTTTCACCCACCAAAAGAATCCGGAAAAATAATTAAAAGGCTTTTCTTGAAGCATTTTTCATTAAAATGTCATTGGAACGTATCCTTTCTCCAAGTACTCTGCGATTATCTTTCCCACATATTCAACTTTGACGTATTTTTGAAGGGAAACTTCAAATCCTTCAAGCTCTGCTATCCTTTTGCACGCTATTGGGAGTTTTCCGAGCTCTTTCAGCTGTTCAACCCACAGAACAAAGCGCTCATCACCCTCCGCCACAGCTTTCTCTATTGGGCCGAAGAGAACAACCTCAACGTCCTCGACCCACCCGTGCCTTACCGCATTGGTTGCCCACATAAACCCCACGAGGGCCCTTTCGTCGGCGCCCGAGATTATAACCAGTGCCCTTACCACCCTCATCCCTCCAGGGCCTTGAGGAACTCCTCAAAGCTTTTCACGGAAATCTCCTTCTCTCCGGCTATGATGTTTATGTTCCCGCACGTGTACTTTGCACAGAGCCCGATGCACTCCTCAACGCTGACTTCAAAGCTCCTCTCCGTAAGAGCTTTTACAATATTCTCAAGTTTCTCTCCTGCACAGAATTTACATACTTTTGCCTTCATAAGCATCACATAACAAACTTTGATAAAGATTTTATGGGGTTTATTTTTTCCAAAGTGAAAAATTCAATCAGGGAGAATTTTCATAATTTGAACAAAATAAAATGATTCATGAGCTACCAAATGTTTCTTTTAAATGCCTTACTCTAATTCTTCCCCAGGTGAAGCCGACTAATGCCGCGGTCATGTTCCCGAGCACGATACCAAGCCACACTCCTCTGAGACCGAGGTTCGTGTAACTTGCGAAAAGATATGCAAACCCGACCTGCATGATAATCGTGCGAAATATCGTAAGTATCAGGGATTTTTCTCCTTCTCCTATTCCTTGGAACATCGCTGAAGTCATCATACCAAAGGGCGTGAGCACGAGGAACACGGGCAACGTCCTAAGGGCTTTTATTAGCTCCTCCTTTATCACGAGAGCGGACTCAGAGTATGTGAACAGGTATGAAACCTGTGGAGCGAAGAGCATTATGAAAGCCACCACGCCGAGCTCTATCATGAAGGCGAGCTTTATGGCATACAGGTAAGCTGTTTCAAGCTTCTGGATGTTTTTCTCCCCATAAGCCGCCCCGGTAACGGCCGTAGTTGCCGAAGCCATCCCGAGGATGGGGACTATCCCGAGCATGGTGACGCGCCACGCGCTTGTAAATACAGCGACTCCGTTCTCTCCTCCGGCCATAATTGCTATCCTGTTGAGGAAGAACATTGCTATGGACATCGTGAGCTGGGCAAGGGAAGCCGGAATCCCAACGCGGAGTATGTCCTTGAGGATTTCCCGGCTTGGGGAGAACTCTTTCGGGGAGATATCAACGTAAGTGTCCTTCTTGATGAAGAGCCAGTAGGCTATGAAGAGCGAGGTTATCACCATCGAGACCATTGTGGCGTAGGCAGCTCCAACGACGCCGAAGTCAAAGGTGTAGATGAAAACCGGGTCAAGGACTATGTTGAGGCCGGAACCGAGAACCATGGCATACATTGCCCTGTTTGCATCCCCTTCTCCCCTCAGGATGCCGTTACCCACGTTGTTGAAGACAACAACCACTGCCCCCGCAAGGAGAACGCGGGAATACTCCACGGCAAGCTCGACGGTCCTTCCCCTTGCCCCCATTGCCATGAGAATCTCATCAATCAGGGGCAACGTTGTGAGGGCTATCACAATTCCAACAATCAGGCCGAGAAGGACGGAGTGGGTGGCAACGTTGTCGGCACCTTCCTTGTCCCTTGCACCGATCCTTCTCGCTATTGCAGAACTCGCACCTACCCCAAGGCCCGCGGCGAGCGCAATTATTCCCATAAAAACTGGGAAGAAGAGGCCTACTGCCGCGAGGGCTTCGGGACCGAGTCCCGACACCCATATTCCGTCTGCAAGGTTGTAAATGGTCTGGACGGACATGCCTATCATCATGGGTATCGAAAGCCTTACAAGGGCTTTTTTAGGATCTCCTCTCAGAAGCTGGACTCCTTTGGTGGCTTTTTCACTCACCTTTGTCCCTCCAATCATTTTATTGCTTTATTTCTCAGGTTATCTTCCGCAGGACCTTTCGTTGCGGTTTAGAGAACGGTTATCATTTTGCAAAACTTAATTCAGCTTTTAGTTAGTTCTATTCGGCAACAACGCACAGTATAAAAGATACTTCACTTCCTTTTAAGCTTGATGCTTGAGGATATAGTACTGTCGGAGCAGTTGTCCCCCTCTGCAAAAAAGCTTTTTAGTAGCTACTCCCAAGTAATTATCGGTGATTTCAATGCCGATAATAATAGTTGAGGGTCCCAAAGCTGATGAAGATACCAAAAGAGAGCTTGTAAAGAGGCTTACTGAGGTGGTCAGAGAGGTTTATGGAGTCCACCACGTGAGCGTGGTTATCCACGAGAATGAAACTGAAAACGTTGGCATCAATGGAGAGCTTCTCTCCGACGTCCTGAGGCATAGAAAGGCTCAGGGCGGAAAGTCTTAACCCTCCGAGCGTGAGAAAATGAAAGTCCTTGTTGCTTTTTATTCAAGGGATGGACATGCCAGAGAAGCGGCAAGGAGAATCGCAGAGGATCTGAATGCTAATCTTGATGAGATAATCGACAGGAAGAACCGGAGAGGGATATTTGGGTTTCTTAGAGCCGGTTATGATGCTACTATGGGCAAGACAACGGACATTGCCTTTGAAAAAGACCCCTCTAACTACGACCTAGTGATTCTTGGTGGTCCAACATGGAACGGCAAGGTGAGTCCCGCAATAAGGACGTACTTGCTTCAGAACAGAGACAAAATAAAGAGAGTCGTGTTTTTCACTACCTGTGCCGGAAGATCTGGGAAGTGCTTGGAGCAGATGGAAGAGCTCTACGGCAAAAAGCCGCTCCTCAAGAAGGTCATCATTAACAAAACGTTTGACGAAGATATACGGGAGCTCATAGAAGAGCTAAAACGCCTGGTACGTTCCACATTTTGAATCTCTTTCCTAACTTATTGTGGTTACTTTTTCCATCTCAAAGCCCATTCATTTGACGCAATGGTTATAAAAATCCCTGGAAAATTTCGTTCTTAGGTGATTGGGTATGATAGGATGGATTGGCCTTGGACATATTGGAAGGGCAATGGCTGAGAGACTCTCGGAGGAGTACGAGCTTATCGTCTGGAACAGGACAATAGAGAAAGCAAAGGGTTTCACGAATGTCGCCAGAACACCAGAGGAGGTTGCCGAGAAGGCAGATGTGATTTTCCTCTCGCTCTACGACAGCAACGCTGTGTGGGAGGTCTCCCAGAGGCTTTTGAAGTCCAACTTAAGCGGAAAGGTGATAATAGATACCACCACGAATCACCCTGAAAAAGTCCTAGAGTTCCACGAACTTTACAGGAACGCCGGGGCATCTTACCTCGAAAGCCCGGTGATTGGGAGTGTCATTCCGGCTAGAAATGGTCAATTAACTATCCTTGTAAGCGGTGAGAAGGGAGCGTATGAGAGGGCTCTCCCATACCTCCGGCTGCTCGGTAAGAAGATATTCCACTTTGAGGAGCCCGGGAAGGCAACGAAGCTCAAGCTGATAAACAACTTCGTTCTCGGAGCGTTCATGGCGGCTCTGGGTGAAGCTATCTCCCTTGGAGAAAAGGCAGGAATTCCAAAAGAGGAGCTGATAGAAGTCCTTGAGAGCGGAGCGGGCAACTCGGTGGTGCTGAAAGCGAAAAAGGAGAAGCTCCTCAAGGAGGACTACTCGACGCACTTCTCCGTCAGAAACCTTGTAAAAGACCTCTCCTACACCCACGAGCTTGCTGTCAGCGCGAAAAAGTCAACCCCGCTGAATGCCTTAGTTAGAGAACTCTACAGACTTGCCTTTGAAAGAGACCTTGAAGAACTGGATTTCTCGGTGATATACAAGCTTCTCAAGGAGCTTTAATTTTGAAACAATTAAATTAATAAACCGCTTTCCCTACTTTTTTCGGTGAGAGAAATGATGGACTTTTCGAGACATTTCCCCATTATAGGTATTGAAGGGCAGAGAAAGCTGAGCGAGAGCAAAGTGGCGGTTGTAGGAGCGGGAGCTTTAGGGAGTTGGGAAGTTTATTTCCTCCACAAGCTCGGTGTTGGAGAGATAATCGTTATAGACAGGGATTTCGTTGACGAGAGCGACCTACCGAGGACGGTCTACACGAAGGAAGATCTCGGGAAGCCGAAGGTAGATGCGTTAAAGGAAAAGTTTGGGGTTAAAGGCTACTTTGAAGATTTGAACCCCTCAACAGTTAACCTTCTCGATGAAGCTGACCTGATAATAGATGGAACCGACAACATCTACACGAGACAAGTTATAAACGATTACGCAATCAAAAACAACAAACCGTGGATTTATGTTGGGGTTTTAGCCACATACGGGAACATAATGCCAATAATCCCCGGTAAAACTGCATGTTTTAGGTGTTTTATGCCAAAATTGCCCTCAAGGCCCATGCCCACCTGTGCAATAGCTGGAATCATGAGCTATGTACCGCCTTTGGCAGCGTCAATAGCTGTTGGCATTGCAGCAAAGATTTTGCTGGGAGAAGAGGTCAAAAGCGAACTCATATTCTTCGATACAAAGAGCCTTGATTTTGAAAAAGTTGAGATGCCGAGGAGAGAGGACTGTCCAGCATGTGTAAGGAAAGAGCTCGCTTTCCTGGAGAAGAAAATTAAAATAGAAAGGCTTTGCGATGGCTCGATTCAGGTAACTCCTCCGGAAAAAATGGATGTTAATTTCGACGAGCTTGGAAAACAACTCGAAAAGCTCGGCATTGAATACCTAAAAACTCCCCAGTTCATTCAGTTCGAGGATGAGGACTATGAAATATTGATCTTCAAAAGCGGGAGAATGGTAATAAGGGGAGCTGAAGAGGAAAGAGAGGCAAAGAATATCTTTGCAAGATACCTGGGTGGTTGAAGTGATAATCGTAAGGTACGGCGAGATAGCTATAAAAGGCGGAAAAAGAAGGGATTTTGAGAGGAAACTGGCTGAAAACATCGAGAAAGTCCTCAGAAGAAAGGGGATAGAAGGGACAGCTAAGGTAATAAGGGGAAGGATTCTGGTTGACGCTCCTGATGAAGCAGCCAAGATAATCGCCAAAGTCCCCGGAGTCGTTTCGGTATCCCCAGCAAGGGTTATGGACTACGATGAAGTGCCAGCGTATCTCAGGGAGGCCCTTAGAGGGTTTAATGTAAAGAGCTTCAAGGTTGAAACCCAGCGACTGGATAAAACTTTCTTGAAAACTTCAGTGGAGGTTAATAAGGAGCTAGGTGCTTTTGTTGTTAAGGAATTTGGCTGGAAGGTGGATTTGGAAAATCCCGAGCTCGTGATAGGGATTGAAATAATAAATGGGAAGGCTTACGTTTTCTTTGAGAAAATTAGGGGCGTTGGCGGGTTACCTGTCGGAACGCAGGGAAAAGTTGTTGTTCTCTTGAGCGGAGGAATAGACTCACCGGTGGCAGCTTTTTTAATGCTCAAGCGCGGAGCGGAGGTAGTTGCGGTTCACTTTGACCAGGGAAAGAACGCAAAGAAAGTTGTCGAAAAAGTGGTGGATATCCTTAATGATTATTCCCCGGAGCCGATAGAGCTCATTGTGGAAAACCACTTCGAGATTCTCAAACCCTACGTCGTCACTTTGAACAAGCTCCACAGAAGAGAATGGACATGTGTGGTCTGTAAAGTTGCCATGCTGAGGAGGGCAGCTGAGATAGCGAAAGAAAAGGGCGCCCTCGGAATAGTAACGGGAGATTCCCTTGGTCAGGTTGCCTCTCAAACCCTAACGAATCTCTACTTTGAGACTATGAGCGTGGATTTTCCGGTTCACAGACCCCTTCTGGGATTTGACAAAGAGGAGATAGTTGCCATAGCAAGAAAAATCGGCACCTACGATGCCTTCCTTGAATACCCATACTGTGACTGCCCCTTCAGACCTGAAAGAGTTGTCACACAGGGCAAATTAGAGGAATTCGAGAAAATCAGGAACGAATTGAAAAAAGAAGGAATAATTTGAACCAAATACTTAAATAGTTGGAAAACCAAATCAATTTGGTGATGAACATGCTAAGCGAAAAAATGTTAAAAGCCCTGAATGAACAGCTCAACAAGGAGTTGTACTCGGCCTATCTCTACTTTGCCATGGCAGCCTATTTTGACGATCTGAACCTTGAGGGCTTTGCCAACTGGATGAAGGCCCAAGCCGAGGAAGAAATGGGCCACGCATTGAGGTTCTACAACTATATCTACGACCGCAATGGAAGAGTTGAGCTTAGTGAGATTCCAAAGCCCCCAAAGGAGTGGGAGAGTCCAATAGACGCTTTTGAAGCAGCTTATGAGCATGAAAAGTTCATAAGCAAGTCAATTCACGAGCTTGCCGCACTCGCAGAAGAGGAGAAGGACTATCCGACAAGGGCGTTCTTAGAGTGGTTCATCAACGAGCAGATTGAGGAAGAGGCAAGCGTAAAGAAAATACTCGATAAGCTAAAGTTCGCAAAGGACAGCCCGCAGATTATATTCATGCTCGATACAGAATTAGCTGCAAGAGCTCCAAAGCTCCCGACTATCTTAATGCAGGGCGGGGAGTAATTTCGTTCTCCTTTTGCTCCTTTCTTTCATTCTAGATATCTTCTCTAATCTCCGGGAATTCGTTTAGATTTCATTCGGTGTTCTTTCAAGCCCAAATTACTCACTTCTGTGTAGAAAACTTTTAAAAGCATTTTTCCTTACCCAAAAATGTACCGATAATGGACGGTGATGGTCATGTTGAAAGTGGATAACTTAAGGGTCAAAGTGGAAGACAAAGAAATCCTAAAGGGCATTTCTCTCACCGTTGATAAGGGAGAACTTCATGTCGTGATGGGACCAAACGGGAGCGGAAAATCCACCCTTGCTCTAACCATAGCGGGCCATCCTAGATATCAGGTTATAGACGGAAGAATACTCTTCGAGGGAGAAGATATAACCAATCTGCCTCCCGAAGAAAGAGCTAAAAGAGGAATTTTTCTAAGCTTTCAGCACCCGATAGAAGTGGAAGGCGTCAAGGTAATTCAGTTTCTTCAGAGGGTTTTGAAAAACCTCAAGGGCCTGGACGAGATACAGGCTTACGAGCTCATCTTTAATGCCGTTCAAGAGCTTGGGCTTGACGAATCAATGCTCGCGAGGTTTTTAAACGTTGGATTCTCTGGTGGAGAGAGGAAAAAGCTCGAGATGCTCCAGGCTTATCTTGTGAAGCCGAAGCTCCTCATCCTGGATGAGCCAGACAGCGGAGTTGACGTTGATTCCCTGAAGATGATAGCGAGTGTCATAAACAAGCTCCATGAAGAGGGCACGTCCGTTCTGCTGATAACTCACTACGGAAGAATCCTCGAACACCTTAAGCCAAACAGAGTCCACGTTATCAAGGAAGGAAAGATAGTGGCATCAGATGGAGTTGAGCTGGTAAAAATGATAGAGGAGAAGGGTTTTGCGGCGGTGGAGGAGTTATGAGCGAGCACTCCAAGCTTGAAGAAATATTAAAGGCCGGTTCCCTCGAAGAAATACTCGGCACCGCCGTCCCATATCCCAAGGAAATCGAACTTAAAGGGAAGATAAGCCGAGAAACTGTAGAGGAGCTCTCGAGAATAAAGAACGAGCCGGAGTGGATGCTTAGGCACAGGCTAAAAGCTCTGGAGCTTTTTGAAAAGCTCCCCATGCCAAAATGGGTAGTGGGAATAGAAGAGCTTGACCTTGAGAGTTTCTCCCTCTACTCCAAGCCGGAGCTTGAGAGAGAAGTAAAGGACTGGGACGATCTGCCCGAAAACATTAGAAGAACATTCGAGAGGCTCAACATCCCGGAGATAGAGAAGAAGTTTCTCTCTGGCCTTACAGCTGTTTTTGACAGTGAGAGCGTCTACTCCCAGCTCAAAGAGGAGTTCGAAAAGAAGGGCATTATCATGCTCCCAATGGAGGAGGCCGTAAAGAGGTACCCCGACCTGGTCAAGAGGTATTTCGGAAAAGTCTTCCCGCCGGGAGAGCACAAGTTCTCAGCTCTCCACCACGCGCTCTGGAGCGGTGGGGCCTTCGTCTACATTCCAAAAGGCGTTAGAGTTCCCTTCCCGATAGAAGCGTTCTTTGTTATAGGGTCTGCCCTTGAGGGGCAGTTTGAGCACACCCTCCTTATAGCTGACGAGGGAAGCTACGTTCACTTCATAGAGGGCTGTAGCGCCCCAATGTACAAGGGATTCTCCTTCCACGACGGTATGGTGGAAATCTATGCCCACAAGGGAGCAACTGTCAAGTTCACCACGATACAGAACTGGAGCAGGAACGTCATCAACTTCAACAACAAGCGCGCCATAATCGAAGAAAACGCCTACGTGGAGTGGATTGAAGGAAGCATAGGGAGTCACATAACCTACACTTACCCATCGAGCGTCCTCAAGGGTGAAGGTGCGAGGACAGCCCAATACGTGGTCTCGCTCAGCAACGGGCCTTACCTCAAGGACACTGGGGCTAAAACCTGGCACCTCGCTCCAAACACCAGTTCGAAGATAGTCTCCAAGAGCATAAGCGCCAATGGTGGAATAAACATCTACCGCGGTCTCGTGAGGATAGCAAAAGGTGCAAAGAACTCGACCGCCACAGTCTCATGTGATTCTCTCATCCTCGACGAGAAGAGCAAGGCTTATACCTACCCGCACAACCAGAACGACGAGCCTTCAGCAAGCATAATCCACGAGGCAACAACCGGAAGGCTCAGCGAGGACAAGCTCTTTTACCTCAACTCAAGAGGTATAAAAGAGGAAGAAGCCAAGAGCCTCATAGTACTCGGTTTTATCAGCGAGATTCTTGAGGGGTTGCCGTTCGAGTATGTGGAGGTTCTCAAGAAAGTCATAGAGCTCGAATTCAGCGAGATTGGAGGTGTTGGCTGATGCATCCTTCTGGATTCCCCAGCGGGCACTTTAATATGCCGAAAATAACCCTGGAAGTCCTTGAAAAGCTCACCTACCAGAAGTATGGTGACAGCCCTACAATAAAGAGCTACACGAAATGGAATCTCTTTGAAGAAAACTCGCCCCTCAAGCTCCCGACCGAAGCGAAGGGTGAAGATGTGGGAATCAATGCCAATGTGATTTTCTCCGGAAGCGAGTCAAAGTTTGACCTTCCAGAGGGCGTTGAGCTTGCGGAAGGCACGCTCGGTCTTTCCCAACCGGAGGAGTCGAGGATTCTGGGCTTCCACTTCTATGCCCTCAAAAAAGCTTACCGGCTTAGGATAACCAAGAACCTGCTTGAGCCCCTTGTAATAGTTTCACATCTTTCCGAAAACGCCTTCATAAGCCACCACCTCAGCATCGAAGTGGAAAACGCCAATGCACCCATAATAATCTACGATCTCTCTGAAAACGGTACAAAGTCCCTTGTGGTCGAACTGAGGCTCAAAAACGCCGAAGCGGAAATCCTGACCGTTGGGAACCACAAGGCTCTGTCACACTACCTCCTCAGGGCTACACTCGGCGATGGATCGAAAGTCAGGGCTTTCACGGTAGTTAAGGGCGGAAAGATGAGCCACCACAGGGAGGACTACTCTCTTGAAGGCACTGGGAGTGAGCTTATCCTAAGGGGAATTCCCATGGGAACAGGTTCGTCCGTTGACTACCTCACCAACGTCCTCCAGTATGGAGAAGGAAGCAAAAGCGAGACGAGGGTGAACGGCTACTCCTACAGGGGAGGATGGGTCGTGCACAGAGGCGTGGCGAAGGTTTTCGAGAAGGCCAGAGGTTCATCGAGTGAGGTCAGCTCCCATGTCATCATAATGGATGAGGGCTCCCTCGGCGTCAGCGTGCCGATGCTTGAAGTGGATACTGGAGAGATAGAGAACGCATCCCACTCATCAAGCGTTGCCCAGTTCGATGAGGATGCCCTCTTCTACTTACAGTCTAGAGGATTAAGCAGAGAAGAGGCTCTGAGGCTTTTCGTGCACGGCATCGGAGAAGCCTTGAGCGACCACTTAGAGAAGCTAAAGTCAAAGGCGAGGAGCAACGTAATAACCCTCGTTGAAGAGCTCCTGTGAGCACAGTTTGCTTTTATTTACTTTTTACATTTTTCTTTCGAAAGCCTCGTCCTTCACGGCGGGGAGCAGTCAGCCTTTAAACTTTTGCACCTTCTACGAAATTGCGCCTTTGACTATACGTGGGGTCAATATCTGCGGCACTGTTCCACTTTCGAAATTATACCTCCCCCAATTCTGCACTTTTGAAGGGCCAAGGATGAGTAGGGTTCGAAAACATATATTTTGTACGAGAACCACTTGTTTGTACTTCATTAATCAAACCTCAAAGGTTTGACAAACATCATGTTCAATAAAGCTCCTGGGAAATCCCTAACCAAGAGTCAGAGATTTCAATTTGGCAAAGGTAAAATTAATAAGCCACCCGATTTATTTTAGGTTAGCCTAAGAATCTGGAGGTGGAAGGATGAATGTTGGAGCGTTCCTCATCACGTTTAGGGAAGCACTTGAGGCGGCCATAATCGTGGCCATCATAATCGCATACCTCAAGCGTACCGGAAGGGAAAAGCAGATCAAGGACGTGTGGACTGGGGTCGGCCTTTCCGTGCTCGCCAGCGTGATCCTCGGCGGTGCGATCTTGAAAATCTACGGGGGGCTTGAGGAGAAGGAGCTCTTCGAAGGGATAGCGTCGTATCTGGCAGTTGTGGTGCTCACGAGCATGATATACTGGATGGCGACCAAGGGAAGGAACATAAAGGCGGAGATAGAGAGCAAGGTGAGCGAAGCCATCTCCCCGCTGGCGTTGATAGGCTTTACGTTTATCGTGGTATTCAGGGAAGGACTTGAGACCGTGCTGTTCCTCACTCCCTTCGCCACCCAAGATCTTGTGGGAACTCTCACTGGCCTCTTGCTCGGCATAGTAGGTGCTCTGGTGCTCAGCTACCTCATCTACGGGGTTGGGATGAGGATAAACCTGAGGACTTTCTTCTACTACAGCTCGATACTGCTCGTCTTTGTTGCCGCCGGGCTGGCCGGCTATGGGACGCACGAGCTCATAGAGTGGGCAGAGGAAGAGGGAACGCACCTCGGCTTTATCGAAGAGCCAGCCTACGACCTCGGCATACCCAAGGACAGTATATTCCACCACAAGGGGGCCATCGGCTCAATCTTCGCAGTCCTCTTCGGCTACTCGGTGAAGATGGAGTGGGGAAGGGTTATAGTCCAGTTCGGCTACCTCATCTTTGGCCTCTACCTAGTGCTAAGAGCTTACAGAAAGGAGCCATCTTCGGCTCCAAAGAAGTCAGGGTCAAAGAGCGTAAGGTGACTCTTTTTATCCATTTTTGCCCAGCAACGTATAAAAAGGGTGAACGGCAATTCAAGCTTGGTGAGAGAAATGAACGTGAAGGAGTTTAGGAAGATAGCGCTGGTTGGGGCAACTCCAAACCCGACCAAATACGGGAACATAATCCTCAAAGACCTGCTGGGCAAGGGGTTTGAGGTTCTCCCGGTTAACCCGAAGTACGACGAAATCGAGGGTGTGAAGTGCTATAGGAGCGTCAAGGAGATTCCTAGGGACGTTGATGTTATAGTCTTCGTCGTGCCGCCGAAGGTCGGCCTGCAGGTGGCAAAGGAAGCTGTTGAAGCCGGCTTCAAAAAACTCTGGTTCCAGCCCGGGGCCGAGAGCGAGGAGATAAGGGAGTTCCTGGAAAAAGCCGGAGTTGAGTACAGCTTTGAGAAGTGCATAATGGTCGAGACGAGCGACAAGAAGATGTTCCTGGAGGTGTGAGCGTGTTCTACTACGTGAGGAAGTTCGAGGAAGACCTGGACTTTCTCTGGGAGCGCTTCAAGAAGAGGCTCGAAGGGGAGGGCTTCCTCCTGATAGGGGAGCGAATACCTGTGGCGATAGTGGAGAGGGAAGACGGGGTTTTGGCTGATTACCACCTCCTCTTCATCTGCGACAGGGAGCTTGTAGCTGAGCTAGTTAAGATAGACCCAAACATAGGAGCTTTGCTCCCCTGCACGGGCTTTGGCTACCGCAGAGAGGACGGAAACTACCTTGGCGTTACTTTGCCCAGTGTGGCATGGAAGATAGCAGGGGAAGAAGTAGTTAAGCTCATGAAGCCCATGGAGGAAAGGGTTATCAAAATTATCGAGTCCCTGTAATTTCAATTTTTAAAACTTTTTTGATTACTTTTCCCACTTTGAAAAAGATAAGGGCAATAAATGTTCTATTCTAAGGTAATTCTGGTGATGGCAAAATGATGAAAGCTATATTGAAAATACCTAATATGAGCTGCCAGCACTGCGTTATGAGGATAAGCAAGGCAATTGAGAGTGTTGGAGCTAAGGGAGAGGTCAGCCTTGAGAAGAAGACTGCCGTTGTTGAGTTCGATCCTGAAAAGACAAGGCTTGAAGACATTGTAAGGGCAATAGAGCGATACGGCTACGAAGTTGAGGTGGAGTAAATGCCCATTGATCCGGTATGTAGAATGGAAGTTAGTGAAGGAACTGAACTTAAAGCAGTATATAATGGCAAAGTTTACTACTTCTGCTCCCCTGAATGCAAGGCTGAATTTGAAGCTAACCCGGAAGAATACATTAAAGGGGAAGAGATGGAACACGAACATGGAAAGCATTCCCACGAACATGGCCACGGAAGACATGGATGCTGCCACTGATCTTTTTCTCCCTTAGTCTTTTGGTGCACTAGAATCAGATTTTTTGTTAGTGGAGGTACAACATGATGAACGAATACGATTTTGTTATTATTGGAGGCGGAGCGGCGGGCTTTGCTGCGGCTTTAAAAGCGGATGAGCTTGATGTAAAGACTCTCATGGTCAACCGAGGCCCGATTGGAGGGACGTGTGTAAACGTTGGCTGTGTTCCTACTAAGTATCTCCTAACCGCCCTAGAACTTAAGAAAAGGGCGTTAGTGAATCATTACTCCGGCTTAGGCTTCACCCTTAAGGAGTTTGACTTTAGAAAACTGCTGGACGGAAAGGATGAACTCGTAAAAAAGCTAAGGAGAGAGAAGTATGAGAAAGTTCTGGAGAGTCTAGAGCACGTTGACTATATCAACGGTTCAGGAAGGTTTAAGTCGAATCATAGAATTGTAGTAGATGGTAGGGAGATTAAATTTAAGAAAGCTCTCATAGCAACGGGTGCAAAGCCAAGAATTTTAACTATAGACGGTGTTGAAGACGTTAAGGACAGAATTCTGACCCATATTGAGGCACTTGAAATTGAAAAGGCTCCTGACTCAGTTGTAATCATCGGTGGGAGAGCCCAAGCCTTAGAATTCGCCCAGATCTTTGCGAGGGCCGGGAGAGAGGTAACTCTTCTGCAGAGAAGCATAAGGATAATGCCCACAGCTGAGCCTGAACTGGCAATAGAGCTTGAGGACATTCTAGGGGAGGAGGGGGTCAATATAAACACTTCCGTGAAGATAAGACGCCTTGAAAGAGCTGGAGAGGGAGTTAGAGTCCATGCTGAAGTGAAGGGAAAAGAGAAGGTGTTTGAAGGACAGTACGTTTTCTTCGCGACTGGGAGGAGTCCAAATACTCACGGTTTGGGCCTTGAGAACACTAATGTGAAAACCAACGAAAAGGGCTTTGTGATTGTGGATGAAACGCTGAAAGCAGGCAAAAACATTTACGCAGCTGGAGATGTGGTAGGCGAACCTATGTTGGAAACGGTTGCCGCTAAGGAGGGGTTTACTGCAGCAACAAACGCGTTAGAGGGCAAGAATATTAAAATTGACTATAGAGTTGTTCCAGAGGTTGTATTCACTGATCCACAGCTTGCAAGCGTTGGATTGACTGATGGAGAAGCTCAAAGGATTACAAGATGCTCATGCAGAACGGTAGAGATCTCGAACGTCCCAAAGGCATTGATCCTGGGTGAAGAAAAGGGCCTGATAAAAATGGTCGTTGATGCAAAAACGAAGGAGATCCTTGGAGTTCACATCTTAGCTTACAACGCTGCTGAGATGATCCACGAGGCGGCTATGGTAATTAGAAACAGAATGACCGTGGATGAGGTTATAGACACGCTTCACGTCTTCCCAACGATGAGCGAGGTAATAAAGCTTGCCGCACTTTCCTTCAAAGGAGACATATCAAAAATGCCGTGTTGTGCCCTCTAGCATCCATTCTTCTTTGAAAACTCGATCCCTAAAGGCCAAAATGCTAAGCTCGTTAAAGCGATTTTCCACTCACTTAATGGCTCATAAAGTGAGTGAATTAGGTATGCACAGCTTGTCGTCGGTAAAAAGAGAATAATTTTGTGGGGAAAGTTTGGAGGAACTTCATGGGATAGTAAACTAGGACGAAGACCGTTAAAGCTGTTAGAGTGATGTTCGAAACTCTCATTATAATTATCGGCTCCTTGAGCTTCACACTTATGTAGAGTCCAACGAAAACACTCCAAAGCCATAAAAACGCTAAGAGAAGAATTATTTGGGCTATTCTCAGGAGAGAAAGTCCCCTCACGTAGGTTAAAGTAACGATGAGAATGACCAAGTAAGGCAACGCGGGAATGCTCATCCCTACTGAAATTCCAAGGCCGAGCTTCAGCGGATGCACCGGAAGGGTTGAGAGTATATCATAAAACTTTGAGCGCGTTTTCATTCCCGCTATCTCTATGGCTAGGTCGGCTATCCCGACGCCGGCAACAAAGCTGATCATTCCACCAATGAGTGCCGTCGGGAAAAGCTTTCCACCGCTCACGACGGTCAGGAGGAATATGAAGGAGAGCGGTCTAACGGCGAAGCTTATAAGGGAAGCCCTGCTCTTCGTGAGGGCCTTGGCGTAGTACTCGATTACGCTAATCATCAGACCACCCCAGCAGGAACAGGTCTTCAATTGTAAGTTCTTCAATTTTGAAGGGCACTCCTCTGGAGATGAGCGATTCTGTGAGTTCTTCAAGCTCGCTTTCGCTTTCCGGATAAACAAAAGTGTATTTCCCTGCTTTTTTGACAGCATATTCTCCTACGTCCGCGTACTCAAACAGCACAACTTTCTTCCTAAAGCGCGGCAAGTAGTGCTTTACGATATCCTCGGGCTCCCCCTGGAGCAGTATCCGCTTGTCAAGCAGAATTACCTCGTCGCAGACCTTTGAGACCTCATCTATATAATGACTGGTCAGAAAAATCGTTGAACTTTTGGTTTTCTCTCTTAAAATCTGCCAGAGTTCGAACCTCGCCGAGGGGTCTAAGCCGACTGTAGGCTCGTCCAAGAAGTACAGCTCAGCGTCGAAGGAAAGGACCATAGCAACCAGCGCTTTTCTAACCATCCCGCCCGAGAGCTCTACCATTGGCTTGTCGGCATAGCTTATGTTGAATTCTCTTATAGCTTCACGGGCTTTTTCTTTTGCCTCTTGCCTCTTCAGCCCGCGCATTCTAAGGTAGTGGTAGATATACTCAAAAGGCGTGAGGGTGTAGAAGTGGGCTTTGACCTCCTGAGGTAGAAGGGAAATTCTCTTCCTTATTTCAGTGCTCCCCTTTCCCACTTCATGGCCCAGAACGTAGGCTTTCCCTGATGTAGGCTTGAGCTGAGTAGTTAAAATTTTTATTAAAGTCGTCTTTCCAGCCCCATTTGGTCCTATTAGTCCAATTATCCTATTTTGCCCTACGCTAAAGCTTAAAGAGTCGAGTGCTAATGTTGAGTCATAGCGTTTAGTTAAGCGGTGAGCCTTTATTGCGTAATTAGCCATTAACACTTCTCCCCAATGTTATTAGTAAAAAAAGATCTTTTAATATTTTCACGTACGAGAACACTGCAGCTAGTTAATGCTGAAACCACCTAGTATATGGTTTTAGTTCTTCTCTTTCCTTTCTTTTTCTACTGCCAAAAACTTAACCTTAACTGCTTATCATGACAGTATTTAAAACTTGGAGCGAAAAATTTATAATATTTGAAAACATTATACTATAACACAAGAACTTCGTAAGGAGACTCCTCAATGAGGAGAAAACTCTTAGGTTTACTGTTGGGGTTGTTAGTGTTAGGTTTGGTGGGGACTGCCCAAATGACAGTAGCAGAACCTACTAACCAAAAGGAAATAAGCCCAGAACAGGTAGTATATTTCAAAGACATCACCATAACCTTGCACCTTCAAGTAGGTGATGCCGGACACATTTACACAGCCTCTGGAACGGCTGAGGATGGCAAATTCTATGCTTATGCCAAGCTTGATCTTATACACTGCTCAGAGTATGCATGCCCATTATATCTTGAGTGGGATGGTCCCAAAACTATTCCCGTCGAAATTTCTGATGTACCTCTACCACTTCCTATGACATTTCATTCCATAAAAATTCAAGCATATGATGCATTTGACAAATCTTATTTTGACTGGGACTACTTTTCTTTAAATCCGGATGACCGTTCGGGGCATGTCACAATAACTTATGCTGGGAGAGTTAATACTCGGATTGACATTAAGATAACATGGACTTATTGGACGGCGATATTATGATGGTTGATTACTTCATATCCTTTAGTTTTTTGTTAATCGTCTTCTGGGGGTTTAAGAAAGAGTTTAACTCTTACTACTCAGCCTTAATTTCAACCATCTTAACATTAATCCTCCCGGGGTTAATTTTTAATGTGATTGACAGGTTATTCTTCCTTAATAACGTAGTCAGGTTGGGAGTGTTGGTTTCTTTAGTAAGCATTGGCGCTTACACATCCATTCAGCTATTCTCACCCAAACAACACCAAAAGAATTAGAATCTCATGATATATAGGAGTTTGGGGGCACTTGCCATGATAAGCCCTCAGGAAGAAAACTCTAAAACCTTTCAGTCACAATAGGTGGATGAGCCAATGCGAAATACCAAAAATCATCCATACGAAGACTGATATGAGGATAAAGCACGATGAGTTATAACATGCACCAAGAAGAGCAATACTACAATCCACACAGTCAACAGTACAAAAGTTGAAGGAGCAACAAGCTCAGGAGCTATCCAAATCACTACTGGCACGTATGCGAGGTAATAAAAAGGAAGGAATGTTGCAATACTTTTTAGTGGCTCAGGATAAAGGTATAAGGGAACAAATCCTCCAGAGAGTATTAACTCAACAAATTGATATATTCTTGTTATACCTACTATTTTACCAGTCCATACAGAAGCTAAGCCGAGTAGAGAGCTTATTAAAAACTTGATAGTAGAGGAGGCCAACAAAACTAAGAAAGCTACCAGAATATGTTCAGTGTCAAATTTTAAACCAAGTTTTATCGCAATAGGAAAGTAAACAATGAGGTAGACCGGTATAAAAACAAGGTATCTTACATAACCTTCAATGGCATAATTAAGCAGGGGAGAAATTGGCTTAGAGAGAAGTACATCAATTCTGCCCGTAAATATATCTCTAGAGAGCTTTCCAGAGATATTTAATGCTGAGATTGCATTATCATAGATAAGGAGAAGAGCATAATAAGCAATCGTTACGTTAAGTGTAGGTATATCTGTTTTTTGAGAGAAGGTTCTATAGACATAGCTCCAAAAAGCTACAAGAAAGAGAAATTGTATGGGAGCAGAAACAAACCCTATTAAAAAATCCCGCCTATACGTCTTGAGCTTCTCAAAATGAACCTGTACAAGAGTTTTCACCACTGCGAGCTTCATACACTCATCCTCCTGCAGATGTGTATTTCTCTAAGCCCTTTTTGAAAACAGCCACAAAAATCCCAAACCACACGATGAGTAGAATACCCTCCCCGATGATTGATATTATGAGCTTCTTAGTCGATAGTTTCCCAAGTAAACTGAGAGTAGGGAGTGTGACTAAGAATGCCAAGGGTAATGCCCAAGTAAGAATGCTTCTCAGACCCTTAGGTAGAAAATTTAGCGGATAATACGTGTATTCATAGGCGTAGTCAATTAGCTCAATAGTGTGCTCCATCCTACCTACGAAGAAGGCCAACATACTCAAAGCCCCGTAGATTAAAGCATAAAGAGCTACGCCTCCTGAGAGGAAAATAATGCTTAAAAAAATGTTTTTAGTAGTTATTGGGTTGGGCAATAGTGGAATTGATATTAGGAGTAGAATCACTCCAGTAAGAATTTCCAAAACTACTCCAGCATGGCTTTTTGTTAAGATTACTAAAAACACAGGATTTATGGGCTTGGTCAGGTAAACGTCAATTGTGCCATCTACAATGTAAACATGAAGATCCCGTACACCCCAGAAAAAAGAAACGATGCCCCATGCAATATAGTACATCCCTATAAATGCAAGCACTTCTCCACGTGTAAAGGTCACAATCTCAAAATTGGCTAACACCGAAGTCCAGAAGGTCATTAACAGAGCGGTAAATCCACACCATGCTACTAAATAGAGAGCTAAGTCGGTTTTATACAGCCTAACCCTTTCCACTGCAGATTTTAAGAGGACGTTGATTACACAAGACAGCCTATTCATAGTTAGACACCTTCTTAATGATGTCTTCCAAAGAAGGTTCTTTAATGATAATGTCCTCTATAATGTTCAATTTGTGATTGTTGGGCATTAACATGAGTGTTAAAATTTCATTGACTTTTTCAGATGGCAATCTGCACTTTACAAATGTCCCGTCCACTGTAACATCAGAAGAGACCTTCTTGAGCATCTCCGCTACGTAAGGTGCATAAGCTTCGGAAATTACGTGCATTTCAATTTGCTTTAATTGTCCAAGCCGCTTTTTCAGCTGTTCTATGCTCGTGTCAAGTACTAACTTGCCACTGTTCAGTATTATGACTCGATCACAAAAATCTTCCACGTCAGATAAAATATGGGATGAAATTAAAATTGTGGTCTCAAGTTCCTTGTTTATTTTTGTCAAATAGTTTTTTATAATATGTCTTGACACAACATCAATTCCGATTAGGGCTTCATCGAGAATAAGAAGTTCGGGTTCGTGAAGGAGAGAAGAAATTAGTTCAAATTTTATTCTTTGACCAAGGGACATCAAGCGAGGAGGGCGCTTTAGAAGACTTCGTTCAATTCCTAAAATTTCAGTCAATTCTTTGAGTTTTTTGTTAAATTCTTCTTTAGGCACACCATATACTGCAGCTGCGAGTTCAAGAGACATTATAACAGGTACATCTGGGATTAAAAAACCTTTATGCCCAAAAACAACTCCAATTTTTTCCAGATATTTACGACGGTCTTTAAAGGGGTTCAAACCTAAACAAATTACATTTCCAGATGTAGGCCTAATAATTCCCGCCAAAATTTTTATTAGTGATGACTTCCCCGCCCCGTTGGGACCCAGTATGCCAACTTTTTCACCTTTGCTGATAGTCAAGTTAATTGAATCTAACGCTTTGATGCGCTCTTGGCCACGCTTGTAAATGAGGTCAAGATTTTCTATTTTGATTATTATCTCGGACATTTTTCTCAACTCTGAGGTTCTTTGATATTTTCCGAAAACAAGAGCCTCCAGAGGTTGCAGAAGATAACATCCGGGGCAGATGGATTTTTACCACTGAAATAGTAAGCTCTTGATCTACATCCGCCTTTGCATCCTCTGGAATAGGGACATTCTTGAATTAATTTGCACTGCAATCTATCTAAGAGATCCCTTCTTTTTTTACTGTTCCATAACTCAGATAGGGTATGTTGATGAATATTTCCTATATAAAATGTCTCATCTCCTGAAAATGCAGGACATAGTGTTACGTCTCCTCTAGCAGTAATAAATAAAAAGCATTCAGCTATACCACAAAAAGTACAGTTTCCACTATACATAGCAATATTATAGTATTTCTTGTAACCGATTAAGTCTTCATTTTCATACAAAATTTTTACAGCTTTCAAAAATGGAACGATGTCATTCATGGTCTTGGCCTTCCCCGTAAAGATAGGATAGAATACATTTATTTCATCTACTTCTAAGCGATTCAGCATCAACAATAGTTTACGGATTGAATCAATGTTCTTTGAGTGCAATGTGACGTTAACTCTTACTGGTAATCCTTCCTCTTTGGCCAAACGTATTCCACTTAAAGTGCGTGAAAATGCACCACTCATACCTCTAAACTCATCATGGACATTCTCTAATCCGTCTAAACTAGTTGTAATTGAAACATCGTACTTAGTAAGCTTTTGTACTATATGGCTTGTGAGAAGTGTTGCATTAGTTTGGAGATTGACGTCAAATTCAAGATCATATGCGTATTGGATCATTTTGTAGATATCGGGATGTAATAATGGCTCTCCTCCTGTTATACTCGTTTTATATGCACCCAACTCTGATGCTTCATTCAATATTAGTGAAAAATCATTAAAGGACATTTTAGACTTCCATTCTGGGAGATAACAATGATTGCAGTTCAAATTACAAATTCTGAGCACTTCAATATAGACAGCTTCTAATGGTCCCCTAATAACTTTTAACTTACTTGGTTGTGTGGAGATACTAAGCCATCCTTCATGAATTAGTTCTTCAAGGAATTTCTGAATTGATTCCATCTCAATTGGTGTTAGTTCTTTTGCTAATTTAGTCAGTACCTCATTTACTCTCTTTCCTATAATCTGCTTAAGGAGTAAAGCCCCCTCCTTGTTAATGTCCAGGCTCTTTCTCTTTCGTAAATCATACAGTGTTGACCATCCACCATACTCTTTCATTATAATTCTAGGTCTGGGAACAAAATATTTATCCATCACACACACCTCCAGTGCACCATGAAAATGTCCTAAATTCATAGATAGGGGTCATTCCTAATTCTTGTAAAGCCGATGTTAAATAAGATTCAGTAAAAGGATTAAAATTGCCAATTTGAATATGCTTTATACCAAATTGTTCATGAAGGAAATCTAACACAGCTTTTATAGTGGCCAAGACAATTCTTAAATCAATTTTGCCGAGTATATTAGGATGAAACAAGATTTTGAATATCTTTGCCTCCTTTAGTCGCTGTATAATTTCTGATATTTGATTTTCGTTCATATCACTAAACAATATCATGGGATTGTCTTTTAGTAATCTATAGTAATTTGGATACCAATGAAAGAGAGCAATGTCCCTATTTTTAAAAGCTGCTTTTAATACAAAAAAGTTGGGAGATAATAATTTCCCATATATTTCATGAATAAAATTTACCGGATAATTTGGTATTCCATGAAATTCGTAGTAACGTTTTGGCTCCATACCTATACTTAAATTGATGTCAGAGGTATCGACATCTGCCACGTCTTTTAGTGATTTTATCTGATATCCAATTCTGCAATCTATTTCCAAAAATTGCTTTTTCTTAAAGAGAGGGTAGTACTTAGTAGGAATAAGAGATCCTATAACTGTATTAGATCCAGGAAAGAAGATGTCACCACTGACTTCTTTTAAAACATAGTATCTAACCTCTTGTGCTTTTAGGTAATTTGTAGCAAAAGTATTTATCAAAGAAAGAATTGATTCCAACTCATTTTCTCCTTCATCCAACAGAATACGTTCAACATGTAAGATCCTTCCAATTTTGACCATTGCTATCTCTCCAAGAATATTTTCTTTTTTTACAATGTACGCAAAAAGTGTCTGAAGAGAATGATAAGTAAAGAAAAATGGGAAATTTGGAGGATAATAATGCTCAATGATTTTTTCTTTTAGTTTTTCTGTAGAAAAGTAAGTTAATGGATCAACAATCTTTATCCTCATCATAAATAAATCCCCGCCGGCTCAATGCTACCGCTTATAAACATTGCCTCTTCAAAAAGACTAACATATTCATCAATGCTAAGATTCTTTGGAGGTATAATGAAATAGTCTGAATCAATTTCTGGAATTGGTTCGGAGATTCCTTCTAATGGGGAGGAAAACTCCCGATAATAAGTTGGATTAGAAATTAATTCATCTTTGTATTTATTAAGTAGCTCTCCTTCAGGATTTAATAAATGAACTCGGGGAATTGCCCCATATTGTCGTAATTCTTTAATCAACTGAAGTTCTTTGAGCAATTCGTCTTTTGTTTCTGAGGGGAATCCTATAATGAAATTCACATTGACATATAACCCAAGTTTAATGGCATGTTTAACTAGTTCCTTAATATGATTAATAACGTCTATATAGTGAGGATACCCTTTGTTAGCTTCTACAATGCTTGACTTTATTACCGTCTCAACCCCAAATGTAATCATGGCAAAACCTCCCTGTTTCATCAATTCAAGAAGTTTTTTGTCAATACAGTCTATACGAGTTTGAGCAAAGAACCTAACCTCATCATTAAGACGTCTATTAATTATCTCCTTAAGAAGATTTATAGTACGATCTCTATTAAGGGTAAAGGTGCTGTCATAAAACAATATTTCCCTTACACCAAAATCGTATATATCTCTCTCTATTTCATCTATTACATTTTTTATACTTCTGAATCTGACAGTTTTGCCCCAAATTATGCGTTCTGAACAAAAAGTGCATTGATAGGGACACCCTCTTGAAGTTATCAGTGGAAGTGAAGGAAAGTAATCGAATTCCCAATACTCATCAAGAGGAAGCAGGTCAAATGCTGGAAACGGAATCTTGTCTAAGTTACTAATAAGTTCTCTCCTAGGATTGAGTTTAATATTTCCCTCTTTATCCACATATGCAATTCCTCTGATTCGGTTTAGTTTTGGTTTGCCAGTTGCTAGATAGTTAAGAAGTTCATATAGTGTCTGTTCACCCTCCCCAATAACGGCATAATCTGCTCCAGTATACTTGAGGGCCATTTTAGGAAAGAGTGTGGGGAAGGGACCTCCAATAATTATTATTGAATCTGGGATTTTATCTCGTATTTCTTTTACTATATCAGACAATAATCTAACATTATGGTTATATACTGTAAATCCGATTATCTCACAATTTAATCCTGCGATCGTGTCAGCAAGTAACTTGAGCAGTTCTCCTTTGGAAAGATGCAAAATATCCAATCCATCAAAATAGGCATTGCGTAGAACTAAATCCAAGTCACAAAGACATATATCTGATGGTTCTATAATATTATGCTGAATAATATAAGATGCTAAATATGTTATTCCTAAAGGTGGATGAGAACTAAGATGAGCTCCCATAGGAAGCTTAATTAAAGCCAATCTCATTATAACATCACCTGTTTTAAAAGTGGAAAAAATAAAAACTAAAAGTACGGATCTTTGGGGGGACATGGACCGGTTTTAGACATTGTGATAGGACGTGGGGGTTTTTCTTTCAAAATCCTTGGTATAAAAAGGTTCTGAGCTTTGAAGTCTTGAATTTGTTCTTGAGGTACCATTTTTACAGTACTCTCCATGCATAAACCACCTCATTAATATAACCTCAATTTAGAGTAATAAGCTTTTCGCTCATCTAGATATTTTGGCTGGTGTTAATTCTGAGAACCCCCACCTATTATTCAGAATTAACGCCAGAAAGTCCAAAATAACCCTGTAACTACCTGAAACTGACACCACGATACTTCCTCAGATAAGCCCTCAAAATCTAGTAAGCATTGGCGCTTACACATCCATTCAGCTATTCTCACCCAAACGACATATTACGTAGGTTGCGAAATACCTAAACTCAATTAACGTTCAACACGTATCCTAATAATTGCTTTGCACTGCTGTTCAGCCCAATATTGCTGTTTATCCCCTTCAATTTGATATCTAGCTTGATAAGTGTGAATTATTCTATCTTCCTTCTTAATATTAGCGTGGTGATTGAATGATGAAAGTCCGCTCTTTACCTCTTAGAACAGAGTATGGGCACAGCTGTTCGAACAATGCTATTCCGTGCTATCTCTTTTCGTTTTGTGTGAAATACGTTTATAACCTCCCCTTTTGTATTTGTCATCATGACGCATCACTATGGCTATGTGAGTGCAGTTTTAGCTGCTCTGCTCTTTGGAATAAGTTCAACGCTGAATAAAATCGCCCTTAGAAATGTTCATCCAATGATAATAGCGGGAAGTATCTATCTAACGGCGGGGATAGTTTTAATGCTCCTTCGCTTTACGCCGCTCAGGGGCAAAATCCTTGAGAGGCTTGAATTCAGGGTCAAAACTCAAGAATTCTTCTCAAAGCGAGACATTTTAATATTAGCCTTTATAGTACTTTTTGGATCTTTCTTAGCCCCTCTTTCGTTCATGTTTGGCTTGAATAGGACAACAGCTGTTAATGCGTCCCTTTTACTCAACACCGAGACGCTGTTTACTGTTTTAATAGCTCTTATAGTCTTTAAGGAAAGAGCCTCAAGAAGAAGCATTATCGGAATTCTCTTAATCTTAATTGGAGCCGTTGTAATCTCGACAGAAAACTTTAGGGAAGTAGAGCTGAGCAAGGGCATTGTCGGGAACATTTTAATAATCTTGGCAGGTCTTTCATGGGCAATAGACAACAATTTGAGCAAGCTCCTGAGCGTTAAGAAGGATTTACTTCTGGTAACTTCGTTGAAGGGGCTGTTTGGAGGAAGTGCACTGTTAACTCTAGCCTCTCTAATTGGAGTCCCCTTTTACATCCCGCTCCAGAGCCTTCCGTACGTTTTAACCGTCGGTGCGTTCAGCATTGGCTTTTCCCTCGTACTGTTCCTGTTCGCCCTTAGAGAAATCGGTGCGATGAGGACGGGAGCAATTTTCTCGACCTCCTCACTCATAGGTGCTCTCTTCGCTTTCCTAGCTCTTGGCGAGAGTCTCACGGCACTGAAGGTCTTCTTTGGCATGATCATGCTTCTTGGAGTGTACGTGCTCTCCAGAGAAGAAATCCACAAATAACTGCTTTTTGAAGGCAGAAGAACTATCCGGGGTTAGAACGGCTTCACCATTCTGTAGAACCTGTATTTTTTGCCTTCAAGCTCAATCTCGTGCTCCCTCTCGATGGTGTAGCCGAGCTTTTTGTAAACCGTTATCGCCACCTCATTGTCGACCTCAACGTCCAGGGCGAGCTTCTTAGCCTTGCTTTCCCTGGCAAGCTCTTCCGCCTTCAGCATCAGAGCCTTTCCTATTTTCCTCCCCCGGAAGTCTGGATAGACCGCTATGTTGCTGATGTAGTAACCGCCCTTCTCAAGCCTTCCACTCCCAGAGATGGAGCTTATGAAGGCTGGAAGTTGCCTGAGGAAGTCGAAGCCGAGGATCTTCATCATGAGCCAGCCAGTATTGCCTTTTTCTTCATTCTTCGCCTTCCAGTCGTAGCTTAGGAGCATTCCGGCTATTCTCCCTCCGAACTTCGCAAAAACGACGTGTTTATGGCTGAAAAGATTCCCCTTTTCGAGGAAAGCCCTCACAAAGAACTTCTTGAACTTTTTTCCCAGGAGGTCTGGAAAAAACTCCGGAGCTGAGATGCGCATGAGCTCTGCGAAGTGTTCGGCTTCTTCCGGCGTTCCTTCGGCAGGTTTGATAACAATCTCTGACATGGAACGATATTCGCGGGGCAATTATTTAAGCCTTCTGAAAAGGAGATAATCAAAAGGGAGATTAAAAAAGGAGCTCCACCCAGTTCTCCCGCCTCTTCTTGTAGATCCTGATCAGACCCCTCTCCTCAAGGCGCTTGAACATTCTCCACGCGGTCGTCTTTGGTATGTTGAGCATCTTCTTCATCTCTGCCTGAGGCGCTTTGCCTCCCCTGTCGTAGAGATACAGCAAAACTCTCATTTCGTCTCTTGAGAGATCCATCTCTTCGATTTTCTTCTGGAACTCTTCTCTGTTTAATGGTAGGGAGAAGCTGCTTGTAGAACTTTCTGACGGCTGCTTCTTGATTAATAAATACCCTCCAGCGATCAGTATTGCTAAGATCGGTATTGCATAAAAGAGCCATTTTGTGTTTGTTTCTTGCTGTACTCCTTGTTGGGGTGGACTTGGGGGATTGCTTTCGACTTCTGTTCCTAAAGTAGCAGAGGAAGGATTTCTTTCGATTACGTATGAAACGCTGATGTTTCCGGGAGGCATTACAAGTTTGTTCTTGTCGATTTTAAGGGGAACTGAATTTAACCCGACTATCACGGCATTTTCAGGGAAATCAATCGTTACTGGGACCTCAGAAGTCAAATTAATACTCCAAAGCGGACCATCTTTAGATGTCAAATCAGGAGTGTAGTAAGTAACTAAGATATTAGTAACATTCTCAAAATAAATGGATAAGATAGAGTTATTTAACTTATACAAGAGGGGTTCATTATTTTCGTCTCTAACCATTAGGCCCTTAGCGTTTCCTCCTATTAGGGGAACGTCTACCACCACAGTATATTCATCGGGAGTTATTATTTGGGTAACTTTTACATACCCGTCTTCATACACGGCAAGTTCTATGTTCTCTACTGTATATTGGGCTAAAGTAAGGGGTGAAAAAACAAAAAGCAAGAGTATGCTGACTACAAGCTTCCTGTTCACTTGAAATCCCTCCATATGTTATTAATTGTCCTCTTCCTCTTTTTCAGGCTCGTTGGATTCATCATTTTTTGGGAAGTTATATTCCTCCCAATTTTCTCTCCAATTTTCTGTATAGTTCTCTTCATGTTCTTCTTTCTCTTCTTCATGATCTTCTTCCCATTTTTCCGTGTAGTTTCCTCCATGGTTTTTATCTTTCTCTTCTTCCCATTCATACTCCTTTTTGTACTCGTCATTTTCCTCATACTCTTTATGATCTTCTTTTTCACTCTCCCATTCTCCTCGCTCACAGTACTTCTCATAATGCTCTTTCTCGCCCTGTTCTCTATATTCCTCGCAGTATTCCTTCAAGTACTCCTCGTAAAATTCTTCCCGAACCTCTTTGATTTCTTTTACAATGTCCCTGAGCTCTTCATTGATTTCTTTTATTAGCTCTAGGGCTTCGTCATATTCTCCTTCTTTTATGAGGTTGTTGACCTCTTCCACAATGCCCTTGAGTTCTTCTTGGTAATCTTTCAGGATATCCCTAATTTCTTCTTCATACCCTGGAGGATAGGTAACATTGGAAATTTGAGTCAGGTTTTCAATCATGTTCATGAGTTCAATCGTTTTGTTTAGTTGCACGTTCAGCTTGGAGACAAATACTATTGAGATTTCATCGGCTTTCATTGAGAGCATTTGTGGGATTAAATCTTCTTCAATTGCTTCACTCAGCTTTTCTCTGAGGTCTTCAGCAAGCTTGAGGTCTTCATTGAGTGCGGTAAGATTTCCGTTGGTTATGTCAATCTCAACTTTTTCGTAAGCTTCTGCTGTTTGGTTATATAATTCAAGGAAAAGTGAGACATCTATTCCCAACTGCGATGCCTCATTTAGGATCTCCCCTACATAGGAGAGGTACTCTTGTGCCCTTCTAAGTTCTTGTTGAGCTTCGATTATAAGCTCTTCGTACTCTTCAGTTTCGTTTTTAGTTGTCTCTTCTTCTGGCATTAGTTCTTTAATTATATCTCTATACCCCTCCATGGCTTCCATTGCAAGCTCTATTGCAAGTTGGTAGTTTGAGCTATTGTAAGCCCCCCATGCGGCTTCTCTGAGAGCCTCCGTTTCATTAAACTCCCGAAGAATTTCGTTGTCTACATTAAGGGTAGCGTTAATCATAACAGTAACATAGTTCGAGAGCTTCTCGATAATAAGCAACAGACCATAAGCTTGCTCTGCCAGGCTCACATTGAGCGTAATATCTACAGTTACATTGCCCATTACTGTTGTTTCATTGTCAATAGAGGCTGTCTCATTTGACATCGTCACGTTGCTTGCCAGCCCTATGCTTCCGAGCAATAAGAGAGCAAAGATTGAAGTACCAATCACTTTTTTTGAGATCATGTTTTCTCACCTCAATTATACGTGGGAGGTCTTTATATTTTAGGGAAACGGTGGAATTTAAAGGTTTCATTGAGTTTCTAGGAGTTTCTTTGAGCGAACAGAATTGTGCCATTTCTGTGAACTTATAGTAGAATTTCTAAATTCGTTGTTTTATAGTTTTAGCTTTATTGTTTTAGCGTTAGTGATAGTAAATGAGGGACAAAGTTTATAAATATTTGCACAATTGTTCAAATATGGAGGTGATGAAATGACAGAAATATGCAAAGTATATGAGGAACATATGGATAAGATACTAGAGGTTGAAAAGAAGTTACCAGAGGAGGAATTGATTTTAGACATTGCAGACTTCTTTGATGCTTTGGGGAACCCAACTAGGTTAAAGATACTTTTTGCGCTTCTAGAAGAAGAATTGTGCACATGTGACCTCTCAAATATTACCGGTCTCTCAGTGTCTGCCATTTCACATCAGTTGAGGATCCTAAAGGACAGGAAAATCGTCGCTTACAGAAAAGATGGGAAGAACGTTTTCTACAGGTTGGATGATAAGCACATCAAAGATGTCTTGAAAATTGCATTGAAACATGTGAGGGAGTGAGGTATGCCTAAAAAGCTCAAATTGGAAGGCCTTGATTGCGCAAGCTGTGCTTACGAAATAGAGGAAGCACTGAAAAAAGAAGGCTTTGAGTTTGCTCTGGTCAACTTTGCTACAAAAGAGGCCGTAATAGAGGGGGATATAGAGAAGGCAAAGAGAATAATCAAGAAAGTCGAACCAGACGTGAAGGTAATAGACGCTGAAGAGCACGAGCATGGCCACGAGCACCATCATGATGGAGACGAAGACCCTAAGAAGGCGCTCTACTTCATAACACCCTCGCTCATGTTGTTTGTTATTGGAATCGTCTTGAGATACTACTACGACATGGACAATGCCTTCGTGTTAGGGATCTTTACAATGAGTTATCTTCTTGTCGGATGGAAAGTACTCAGGAACGCTGTGATCAACTCAATACGCGGTAATGTATTTGATGAGAACTTCCTTATTGCGATAGCTACGCTGGGAGCTTTTGCTATTAGGGAATACCCTGAAGCTGTTGGTGTCATGCTGTTCTATGTCGTTGGAGAATTCTTCCAAGATCTGGCGGTAAATAGATCGAGGCGTTCGATTAAGTCCCTCCTTGCCCTGAAGGCCGAGTACGCTAACCTCCTTGTAGGGGATAAAGTTGTTCAAATAAAGCCTGAAAAACTCAAAGTTGGGGACATAATTCTAATCAAGCCGGGTGAGAGAGTTCCAGTTGATGGTATCATTATCCAGGGAACTTCAAACGTTGACACATCCGCCCTGACTGGAGAGAGCGTTCCAAAAACTGTTAGAGAAGGTGATGAGATCCTCTCAGGCATGCTTAACCTGAGTGGTCTCCTAAAAGTAAAGGTGACAAAAGAGCTCAGAGAATCAACGATTACAAGGATTCTTGAGCTCGTGGAAAATGCGAGTGCTAGAAAAGCTAAGACAGAGAGGTTTATTACAAAATTCGCTCGCCGTTATACACCAAGTGTGGTAGCTCTAGCAACATTAGTAGCAGTGATTCCACCACTAGCATTTGGAGAGCCCTTTTCAAAGTGGGTTTATAGGGCTTTGGTTCTGCTAGTTATTTCATGCCCCTGCGCCCTTGTGCTTTCGATTCCCTTAGGGTACTTTGGGGGAATTGGAAGAGCTGCCAAAGAAGGAATCCTTGTTAAAGGGTCAAACTTCCTTGATGCGCTTAGCAGAGCTACAGTAGTTGCTTTTGACAAAACTGGAACCCTAACCAAGGGTGTTTTCAAGGTTACAAAGATAGAAACGAGAAACGGCTTCAGTGAGGATGAAATCTTAAGATTCGCGGCATTAGCAGAGGCTCACTCTAACCACCCAATAGCCAAGGCAATAAAGGAGGCCTATGGAAGAGAAATCGACGAGACTCAAATTAAGGAACATGAGGAGATAGCTGGACATGGGGTCAGAGCGAGGATAGATGACACTGAGGTAATGGTTGGCAATGACAGACTTCTTCATAAATTCAACATCGAGCACGACACATGCCATGTTAAGGGAACAGTAGCCCACATTGTAGTCAATGGCAAATATGCCGGGTATATAATAATCTCAGATGAGATAAAAGAGGACTCGCCGATTGCAGTGAAGGAGCTCAAGCGCCTTGGAGTCAAGAAAGTCATTATGCTCACTGGAGATAACAGGGACGTAGCTGATGAAATCGCCAAACAACTTGGCATCGATGAATTTTACGCAGAGCTTTTACCTGAGGATAAAGTTAAGGTCATTGAGGAGCTTGAGAGAAAGAAAAAGGGCGATGAGAAGATAGTCTTCGTTGGAGATGGCATAAATGACGCTCCAGTGCTTGCCAGAGCTGATGTGGGTGTAGCTATGGGAGCCCTAGGAAGTGATGCGGCAATAGAGACTGCAGATGTAGTCGTAATGGATGACAAGCCTTCAAAGCTTCCTAGGGGAGTAAAAATCGCAAGGAGGACTCAGAGAATAGTGTGGCAGAATATAATACTAGCACTCGGTGTCAAGCTGGCATTCATAAGCCTTGGAATTATTGGGGAGGCAACAATGTGGGAGGCTGTGTTTGCGGATGTAGGCGTTGCCCTTATAGCGGTCTTCAATGCAATGAGGATTCTGAGGTGATGATGTGCTTTACGCATTGGAGTCTTTTTCTTTTCTTAGTCTCCTTTTGTGGTCTGAGACTAAGAAAGCTTACGAAAGAAGAAAACCCTACCGCTTCATGTTTCAGTTGCAATATGGGCGGAATATACGCTCCACTTTGTTCTGATGCCTTAGGTCTCGTTGAGAGGACTTTGGTCAATACAGATAGGTGAAATAGCTGCTCTGGTGCATGTGGTAATTATGGGGGATTGCCGGGCTTGTCATGGTGCTCCTTGCCGGTTTGAGTTTCGCTCAATATAATGTCAGGAATGGATGTGTTCCTTCGATGCTCTCTGCTTCAAGAACCCGAGTGGAAAGGTTATTCCTCCGGATGTCATACGGAAGTTCAGGCTTAGCCTCCGGGGAAAGAGGCTCGTGAGTACCAAAAGCTTAATCAATACCCTCGATATATTTTCAATTTTGGAAGTTTTTTATGTTTCAATTACCGATTTGTAAAGGATAATCTTCATATTATTTCCAGATATACATAACATTGAAGAAAACAAGAGGTGATTCAAATGAACGGGAGAATGAAAGGAAAAATGAAAGGCGGCTGCAAAGGCCATGGAAAGGGTATGAGAGCATGGGTGGAAAACACGCCCGTGAAATGCACGGAATGGGAGAAATGGAGAAAGGGTATACATACACAAAAATGGTCGGGGAGGGGTTCGATGAAACCGTTGCAAAGGTTAGAGAGGAACTAAAAAAAGCAAGTTTTGGAGTTCTCAGCGAGATAAGGGTGGATAAGCTGTTTAAAGAAAAGCTTAACCTGGATATGGAGCCTTATGTCATTCTCGGGGCATGTAACCCAGAGTTCTCCAGTCAACTTGTTGAAATCGATCCAAACAGCGGTTCATTCCTACCTTGCAACATCCTTGTTTATGTTAAAGAAGGGAAAACTCACGTAAGCCTCACGCTCCCAACAATTGCTATGAGTGTAGCCGGGAATGAGGAACTCATTGAAGTCGCTACCAAAGTGGAAGAAATCCTTAGAGATGTTGTGAATAGGGTCTGATTTCCTTTTCAGGAACATTAACCTGGTTAAAATCAGAAATTATTTGGAGGGGTGTGTGATGGAAGAAGATAATGAAGAAAAAATGCATGTCCACCACGGAGCCAGGGGACATGGAGGTCATAATGAAATGGGTCATGACATGCACATAGATCATGAGGCGGAGAGCAGTATGCACACGCATAAGGGCGTGATGGAAGAAAACGCTGGACATGATCATCATATGGAGCACGAACATAAGGGCCACGAAGATCATGGGCACTCACATGCTGAGCATCACAAAATGATGATGGAGGACTTTAAGAGAAGATTTATAGTCTCTGCAATACTCACGATTCCAATACTGATCTTGTCTCCTCTGATTCAGCGGTTCCTTGGGTTTACGTTCACATTCGCCGGCGATCGTTACGTTCTCTTCGGCCTCTCTGCAGTGGTCTACTTCTACGGTGGCTGGCCATTTCTTAATGGTATGGTAGAAGAACTCAAGAAGAGACTACCTGGGATGATGACGTTAATTGCCCTGGCAATTACGGTAGCGTTTTCTTACAGTGTCGCTGTCACATTTGGATTGCCCGGGAAAACATTTTACTGGGAGCTGGCAACGCTTATCGACATCATGCTTCTGGGCCACTACATCGAGATGCGTTCTGTTTTAGGCGCTTCAAGAGCCTTAGAAGAGCTGATAAAGCTCATGCCAACTGAGGCTCACTTAATAACCCCAGAGGGAATAAAAGATGTTTCAGTAAGTGAGTTAAAAAAGGGGGATATTGTCCTTGTCAAGCCTGGAGAGAAAGTACCCTCTGACGGGATCATAATTGAGGGAGAGACAAGTGTAAACGAAGCAATGCTCACGGGGGAGTCAAAACCTGTTTATAAGAAGCCCGGCGACAGTGTTATAGGCGGTTCAATAAATCTCGAAGGCGCAATAAAGGTCAGGATAGAGAAGACAGGGAAGGATACTTACCTCATGCAGGTCGTCGAGCTGGTGAGGCAGGCCCAGGAGACGAGATCTAGAACCCAAGATTTAGCGAACAGAGCTGCTTTTTACCTCACGCTCATAGCGATTACAGCGGGTAGTATAACCCTCGGAACGTGGCTTTATATGGGAATGCCCTTTGTCTTTGCCCTTGAACGTATGGTGACGGTGATGGTTATAACTTGTCCGCATGCTCTTGGATTGGCAGTTCCACTTGTTGTTTCAGTCTCCACGTCGATTTCAGCCAAAAAAGGAATTCTTATAAGGAACAGGGAGGCCTTTGAGAGAGCTAAAGACGTCCAAGTGGTGGTATTTGATAAAACTGGAACACTAACAGAGGGCAAATTTGAGGTAACTGATGTAATCCCACTGGAAGACGTTGAAGAATACGAAATTCTAAAATATGCTGCTGCCCTTGAAGCCCACTCAAGCCATCCAATTGCGCAAGGTATAGTTGAGAAGGCAAAGGAGCTCAATCTCGAATCCTACGAAGTCAAGGAATCAAAAGTTCTGCCGGGTAAAGGAGTTCAAGGTATTATTAACGGAAAAGAAGTCTTTGTAGTGAGCCCCAATTTCGTGAAGGAAAATGGCCTTTGGAAAGATGACAAGCGTGTTGATAAGGTTCTTGAGCAAGGTAAGACCGTGGTCTTCTTAATAATAGATGGGAAGCTTGCAGGAGCAATAGCCTTAGCAGATAAGATAAGACCTGAGTCAAGGGAAGCTATAAAGAAGCTCCACGAGATGGGTATTAAGGCATATATGCTTACAGGAGACAACGCCAAAGTTGCAAAGTGGGTGGCGGAAGAGCTTGGTTTAGACGGGTTCTTTGCAGAGGTTTTGCCTCATCAGAAGTCTGAGAAAGTTAAAGAGCTCCAGGAAAACGGGTTCATAGTTGCAATGGTGGGGGATGGCATAAACGATGCTCCGGCTTTGATTCAAGCCGATGTAGGTATAGCTATTGGAGCTGGAACCGATGTGGCAATAGAGAGTGCAGACATAATCCTCGTCAAGAATGACCCAAGGGATGTGATAACGGCAATACACCTTGCGAGGGCAACTTATGGGAAGATGGTGCAGAATTTAGCGTGGGCTACTGGTTACAACACATTTGCTATTCCCCTAGCAGCTGGTACACTTTACAGCTATGGGATATTGCTAAGCCCAGCTGTAGGTGCTTTGTTAATGAGCTTGAGTACAGTTATAGTTGCCATAAATGCAAGGTTTTTGAAGGCTTGAACTTTATTTTTGGAAAATTTTCGATTTGATTATTTCCATTTCGATAGAGATAAAACCATATAATCTTTAGAAAAAGAGTAGGTATTGGTGAAAGAAAAATGATGTTTGAGAATATTGGTGGAGACTTTTTGGTTCATGTTGGAGAAGAATGGGGGTGGCATCATATGATGGGATTTGGCTGGTTTGGATGGTTCGGCATGATTTTCATGCTGTTGTTCTGGGTTCTGATAATAGTCGGGATAATGTGGCTCGTCAAGTGGTTGATAGAAAGTACAAGCAGAACGGAAAAAGCCTCGAAGAAGAGGGCACTTGAAATTCTCGATGAAAAATACGCCAGAGGTGAGATAGACGACGAGGAATATGAAAGGAGGAAGAGAAAAATCCTGGAAGGCTGAAGATCGCTCTATTTTTTATTCTTAAGTATCAAAATGAAACCCGTCAAGGACAGCCGCGTGTTGGGTTTCCTTTTATGATATCTATTCTTGTGGATGACAAAACTCTAAGTGTTGAGAGCGTTTACCATACTCTCCACTATGGGATTTTAGGGAAAATGCTGAATATACTTATAGTAGAGCATAATATTAGAAGAAGACTCTTAAAAGCTCACTTAAAGCTAAAAGAAACAGCAGAAAAAAGAAACCTACTTGGTCAGGCAAACACGGCTTTATACAAGCCAACTATAATATCGCCAACCTCACAATAAACATCCATATAGTTGACCTTTGTTAGGTTAAATACTCTCGAACCCATCTCCCTGATTTCCTCCAGCGAGAATCCAAGGTGGGTGTCCTTCAAAGTTTCTTTAAGCTCTTCATGCTCGTGTTTAAGGACATCAACTATCACCACAATTCCCCCATCCTCTAGAACCTCTTTCATGCTTCTTAGCACTTTCTCTGGTTCTAGAAAGTGGTGAAATGCTAAGGTGGATAAAACAACATCAAATTTCTCTGGGGCATTTATATTGTACTGTTTGTTTGCAATATTGACAGATTCCTTAATTTTCTCGGCGACGCCCCATATGGGGATTATGCCCTTGTACTTAAGTCTCTTCAACATGCTTGGAGTTATGTCCAATCCATAGACCTCTACATCGACTCCGTTATCTTCAAGCTTCTTTTTGATCCTCTCAGTAAAGAATCCGGAACCGGCCGCAACGTCTAGTACCTTGAGTCCTTTTCTATTCAGCTTCATGATTTCACTGACTATCTCTTCTACTATTGTCTGTATGCACTCTTCTCTAAGATAGTCTCTAACAATATCGTCCCTTTCCGGGGCTTCTTTTTCGAAGTACTCTATCTGATCCATAAGCTCATTTATTGAATTCTCATCAAAGCTGAGCTTTTTTAGAAACTCTCTGACCTCATCAAGAGTCGATATCATTCTCCCACCGCCTGGAACCCTCTCTCAAGATCTTCGATGAGATCCTCGACGTCCTCTATTCCAACTGAGACTCTGATGAGCGAGTCTCTTATCCCCACTCTCTCCCTCTCTTCCTTGGGGACGGAGGCGTGCGTCATGATCGCCGGCAGTTCTATAAGGGACTCCACTCCGCCAAGGCTCTCAGCAAGTGCGAAGATCTCTAAGCTCTCAACGAACTTTATGGCCTTCTCAAGACCCCCTTTAAGCTCAAATGAAAGCATCCCACCGAAGCCGCTCATCTGTCTCTTCGCGAGCTCGTGCTGTGGATGAGACGGCAAACCTGGATAGTAAACGCGCTTAACCAGCGGGTGCCCCTCGAGGTACTTCGCTATTGCCATGGCGTTCTTCTCGTGCCTCTCCATCCTGAGGGAGAGAGTTTTGATGCCCCTCATGACCAGCCAGGAATCGAAGGGCGAAAGAACCGCTCCAACCGCGTTCTGGTGGAACTTGAGCTTTTCATAGAGCTCCTCATCGTTTACCATAACCGCTCCACCGACGACATCCGAGTGTCCGCCGAGGTACTTGGTGACGCTGTGGAGGGTTATATCCGCTCCGAGGTCGAGGGGGTTCTGGAAGTAGGGACTCGCAAAGGTGTTGTCCACTACCACTATGATGCCCTCCTCGTGGGCGATCTCTGCTATCGCCTTTATGTCCGCAAGCTTCAGGAGCGGGTTTGTGGGAGTTTCAAGCCAGATCATCCGCGTGTTTTTCCTTATTGCCTTTCTAACGTTCTCTGGATTTCTCGCATCGACGTAGGTGAACTCAAGTCCGAAGCGCTCCATTATCTGATTGAAGAGCCTCTTCGTGCCGCCGTAGAGGTCGTCAAAGGTCACAACGTGGTCGCCCTTCTTCAACAACGCCAAGAGTACCGTTGACTCCGCCGCGAGCCCTGAGGAAAAAGCCAACCCATACTTGGCATTCTCAAGTGCCGCAAGCTTTCTCTCAAGGCTGTTCCTTGTGGGGTTACCGCTCCTTGAGTAGACATAGCCCTCCTCCACTTCTTTTATGCTCTTTTTTGCAAAAGTTGTTGAGAGGTGAATAGGAGAAACTACATCCCCATACTGCATTCTTTCAGGTTCCTCTCCGATATGAATCGCCTTTGTGGAAAACCTCATTTCAGCACCTCCAAAACTTTTTCATCATCGATTTCAAAACCCCTTTCAAGCATCCACTTGTCATTGAAGATCTTTGTTAGGTAGTTTCTTCCCGTATCCGGGAATATCACGACGGCCTTCTTGCCCTCAACACCATTTTCTTTGAGGTACTTTATGGTTCCATAGAGAGCTGCCCCCGAAGAGCCTCCTGCTAAAATGCCCTCTTTCCTTGCAAGGAAGCGAGTCATTGCAAACGCCTGCTGGTCATTAACTACCACTATGTCATCAACTAAGTTCAAATCTACAGTATCTGGTAACAGGTCTTCCCCTATTCCCTCGACGAGGTACGGATGAGCCCTCTTTACAGCTTCCTCTAAACTCGTTCCTTTTTTCACAAGGTTGTATATCGAGCCGATAGGGTCAACCCCGATTATCTTGATATCCTTTCTCTCCTTCAGATAGCGCCCAATTCCAGTTATCGTCCCTCCGGTGCCTATGCCAGCGAAGAGATAGTCTACTTCCCCATTGGTCTGCTCCCAAATTTCCCTGGCGGTCGTTTCGTAATGAGCTATTGGGTTGTACTTGTTGAAGTACTGGTTGGGTATATAGGCGTAGGGGGTCTCCTCGACCTTTTCCTCAAGGATGGCCTCCAGCTCTTCCAGTCTTTCCTCCCTAACGAGTCTTTGCACGTATTCGACTATTTCCCTGAGTTCTTCCCTACTAATGGCTCTCTCTTTCTTCCATATGAGGTTTCTTACAGCTTCGGCGACTTTATAATAGGAGTTCGGATCACTTGGAGAAACGGCCGTTGGTGTTCTTATGACGAACGCTCCAAGGGCCTTGAGAAGGAGTTCCTTCTCGATGCTCATCTTATCGGGCATCGTGAAGACCGTCAGGTAGCCCTCATCCGCTGCTACAAGTGCGAGACCTACACCGGTGTTTCCAGAAGTTGGCTCGATTATCACGGCTCCCTCGACGATTTTACCCTCTTTCTTTGCACCCTCAATCATGTATTTCCCGATTCTGTCCTTTATGCTTCCCCCAGGGTTGAAGAACTCCACCTTAGCATACAGCTCATTCTTGAGGCCAAAGTACCTCTCTATCTTCCTGAGCCTCACCAGGGGAGTGTTACCTATCGTCTGCACGATGTCATCATAAATACCCATTTTTGTGTAATTTTCCTCCATTCTAACCACCACTTACACATTAGTGAATAAAAGTGCATATATATCTTTCGATTGCGGCAAAGCTGCTTTTTGAAAAATAGGAAACAACTCATGGTTATTTAACGAAAGGTTTGAAATAAAAGGTTTTGGACAGAACTGTGAAGTCCATAGGCTTTTTTTGTGTTTTATTTGCTTTTATGGTTTTGTCGCCACTATCAGCCTCACGATATCATAAAAGAGGTTCTCAACTTTTTCTATTTTAAAGCCCGCCCTTTCGATGTTTCTCTGAGTTTCTCTCAGCAGAGAAGTTCCGAGGAGCGTTCTTATGAAGGGCTCCATGAGGTAGAGAGGGACGTTGAGAAGCTTTGATTCGCTTTTCATGTGCTCAAGAAATATTGCCCTTCCTCCGGGTTTTAGGACTCTGTAAGCCTCTTTTAGTCCTTTAATTGGATCCGGAACTGTACAGAAGACGAAAGTGCTAACTATAGTGTCGAAGGTATTATCCTCAAACTCCAAGTTCTGGGCGTCCATGTATAAAAGCTTGACGTTTTCTAACCTGACCTTCCTTCTCCGTTCTTCGGCTTTTTTAAGCATGTTTCTGCTGAAGTCTATGCCAATAACCTCCACATCCTTTGGGTAATATGGGAGGTTCTTTCCCGTTCCTACTCCTATCTCGAGGACTTTGCCTTTAACAAGACTTAGGGCTTTTTTCCTGTATTTTGAAAAAGCCTGTATCTCCATCGGGCTCTCAAACAGATCATAAATCTTTGCAAATCTATCATATTTTTTCGCGGGGTTCACGCTTCTCGCCTGTTAATTATCTTTGCAAACTTCCAATTAAGATTATCCTTCCATTCTGGTAAAGGAACAACTTTTTGCTTGCCATGTTGGGAATGATAAGCCTATTAATATTGTGTTCACTTAGTAGTAAGTAGAAAAAGAAACAGGAGGATGATAAGATGGAATGGAAGTCGCTATTAATCGGATTCATAATTGGGGCGCTCATAGCAATCCCGTACGGCCTAGCCCACAGTGGCGGGTTTGACATAGGAGAGAAGACCGGTTCGCACTGGGGCTTTGGCCCAATGGGCGGCCATAGAATGGGCATGGGAATGATGGGCTACGGCATGCACGGCATGATGGACGAACACGAGGAGATGGAGGAGTACATGACCGATGGGAACTTCACCGAGCTCCATGAAGAAATGGAAGCGGAGATGGAAGAGCACATGGGTGTTAACTGGAAAGAAATGAAGGAAATGCACGAGGCATGTGAGAAGTATATGGGTTTTGAAGAAGAGGAAGAAGAGAACCCATGACTTGCCTATCTTTTATTCATATTTTGAGGGATTGGTGCTGTGAAAGGACTTTTTATGCTAATGTTCTCAGTGTCATTCCATAAAATTTGGCAACTTGTTGCATAAGAGGTGCCACAAAATGAAAAAGACCATCTTGATATTATTTTGGCTGTTAAGCATGAACGGAAGAGTTCTAGCCGAGCCCATAAACGAATTTACGGGATTGACGACCCTTTCCGTAATAGCACTTGGAATTCTGAATGCATTAAGGCCCTCTATTTTCCTGATGATTGTGTTTCTCCTCTCGATGATAGCCCTGATCGACAAAAATAAGGTTCTCAAAGTTGGACTTTCGTTTACTGCGGGAGCTTTTCTGGGATATACCATAATAGCCTCCGTCTTGATGAACCTCCACGGAAAATTTATGGGTCTAAGGTACTTTGTTGTGGCATTTGGTATCTTAGTGGGGGCCTACAAAATAGCATCATCTCTGGGATATGTAAAAATATCCCCAAGCAACCCCCTGAGGGAGAAAAGCAACAGAATTCTTGAGAGGGCCACATCACCACCGAGTGCTTTTTTAGTGGGTGGCATACTGTCTTTTCTCTCTCTTTCGTGTGTTCTTCCCTCGTATTTGCTTGTAACTTCTTTGTTATCTGATGGATTCTCCTTAGGCACTAGGGCAGTACTCTTGGGAGTGTTCATTGGGATTTCAGTGCTTCCCTTGGCATTAGTTACGTTGGGGTTCCACTATGGAAGCAGATATGCAAAGCTCGGCGAAGCTGTCAACAAACTCTCAAAAATGAGTGGAAGAGGGGACTTAGCCATGGGTATGGTGCTCGTGTTCGTGAGCATCCTCTACCTTCTGCTCCTTGGATAGTTTAACTTTCTCCAAATTTTCCCTTGCCTTCTTGAACTCCCGGAAGCAAGTTGGACAGCAGAAGAAGTAGACTTTGTTGTGGTACTTGTAGACTATCGGCTCCCCAACGATTTCCTTTTTGCAGTAGTCGCACTTGAAGGGCACCTTTATTTTTGGTTTGAGCTTCTTTTCTCTGCTTTCAAGGATTGGCATTATTTCGAGGACTTCGACGCCCGTTCCCTCGATGACCCGCTTGAGGTCTTCCATAGCATTGACAGCGACTTTTATGAGGTACTTGGTGCTCGTGAAGCGGTTTATCTCGATTATCTCCTCGAATTCATCCATCTTTTCTGGGTTTTCTGTTCTAACAACAAGGGCGATCACGTTATGAGCTCTTTGAAGTTCTGGATTTAGTTTTATGGTGTAGCCTTCTATTATTCCATCCTTTTCGAGCTTTTCAAGCCTTGTTCTAACTGTGGGTCTGCTAACTCCAAGCCTATCAGCCAGCTCAGATATGCTGAGCCTCGCGTTGTCCATTAGGAGGTATATGAGTTTGAGGTCAAGGTCGTCCAGCCTGTTCATCATTAACCCCTCACTTGAAGAAGTTGGTTACCAAAATATAAAAGACATTCGGTTGGACTTTACATTTTGGTATGAATAATGCCCATAAGTTTCATCACGAAGTAAATAATGGTGGTGAGTGTGAGGATAACTCTTAAAGTTAACGGCATGACCTGTGCCATGTGTGTTAAAACCATAGAAATGGCCTTGGCTGAATTAGATGGTGTGAGAACTGCAAAGGCAAACCTGAACAGTGAGACGGTTTTCGTTGATTTTGATGAGTCAAAGGTTAGCTTGAATCAGATCATCAGGGCTATAGAAGAAGTGGGATATGAGGTGATAAGGGAGCGCAGGGATGCTGTGGTCAAAATCGGCGGCATGACCTGCGCGATGTGCGCTAAGACCGTTGAGAACGCGATAAAAGAGCTCCCCGGAGTCCTTGAGGTGAACGTCAACCTCGCGACCGAGACGGCCAAAGTGTCCTACAACCCCTCGCTTGTTGGTATTGAGGACATCAAGAAGGCCGTTGAGAGCGTGGGGTACGAGTTTTTGGGCGTGGAGGGTGAAGAGAGCCACGACATCGAAAGGGAAGTGAGGGAAAAGCATATAAGGGAGATGAGGCGCAACCTCATAGTGGCCTGGAGCGTTGGGATACCCCTCTTTCTCTCCATGCAGCTGAAGAGGTTTGGAATTTATGTTGAAAACCTGATCTACATCCACTTCCTCCTAGCCACAGTTGCCATAGCCTACGCCGGCAGGGGAATCTTCAGGAAGGCCTACTCCTCGCTCAAACATAAAACCCTCAACATGGAGGTTATGTACGCTTTAGGTATCGGCTCGGCCTACCTGACGAGCGTCCTGGCGGCGTTTGGGGTGATCCCAAGGGAGTTCAACTTCTTCGAGGCGAGCGTCCTCCTTATGGGGTTCCTACTGCTCGGACGCTACCTTGAGGCGAGGGCAAAGGGAAGGACGAGCGAGGCAATAAAGAAGCTCATGGGACTCCAGGCGAAGAAGGCAACCGTCCTGAGGGGCGGGAAGGAGATCGAAGTCCCGATAACCGAGGTCAAGGCCGGGGACGTGGTAATCGTAAAGCCTGGCGAAAGGATTCCAGTCGATGGAGTTGTCATCGAAGGGGAGAGCTACGTTGACGAGTCAATGATAACCGGCGAGCCCATTCCTAACTTAAAAAAGGCTGGAGATAAGGTCATCGGAGGAACCATAAACAAGAACTCCGTCCTTAAGGTTAAAGCGGAAAAAGTTGGAAGGGATACGCTCTTAGCTCAGATAATAAAGCTTGTGGAGGAGGCGCAGAACACCAAACCTCCAGTCCAGAGGCTGGCTGACACGGTGGTGACCTACTTCATCCCGGCAGTGCTCACGATAGCCCTTCTCTCCTTTGCCTACTGGTACTTCATAGCCGGCAAGCCATTGGTGTTCGCCTTTACAGCCCTGCTGAGCGTCCTCGTCATAGCGTGCCCCTGCGCCTTTGGATTAGCCACTCCAACGGCTCTGACGGTCGGCATAGGCAAGGGCGCCGAGATGGGGATACTCATCAAGAACGGCGGAGCCCTTGAGATAGCGAGAAAAGCAACGGTAGTGCTCTTCGACAAGACCGGGACGCTCACGAAGGGGAAGCCCGAGGTCACGGACGTGATAGCCTTCGGCATGGACGAAAGGGAGCTCCTGAAACTGGTGGCCTCGGCGGAGAAGCGCTCGGAGCACCCCCTTGGAGAGGCCATAGTGAGGAAGGCCGAGGAGCAGGGAATAGAAGTGGCGGAGCCAGAGGAGTTTGAGGCGATCACCGGAAAAGGTGTCAGGGCCAGAGTCCGCGGAAAAGAGGTTTTGGCAGGGAACAGGAGGCTCTTCGCGGAAAGCGGCCGCTCAATAGAGGGCATCGAGGAAGTCCTTCACAGGCTGGAAAACGAGGCAAAGACGGCGATAATAGTGGCGGTGGACGGCAGAACGGCCGGCGTGATTGGGGTTGCTGACACGATAAAGGAGGGCGCCAAGGAGGCCATTGAGGAGCTGCACAGGATGGGCAAGAAGGTCGGCATGATAACCGGCGACAACAGGAGGACTGCCGAAGCGATTGGAAAGGCCCTCGGCGTGGACTACATCTTAGCAGAGGTGCTTCCGGGCGATAAGGCCAGCGAGGTAAAGAAGCTCCAGGAAAAGGGAGAAACCGTCATCTTCGTGGGGGACGGGATAAACGACGCCCCCGCACTGGCCCAGGCGGATGTGGGGATAGCGGTTGGAAACGCCACGGACATAGCGATGGAGAGCGGCGACATAGTGCTCGTGAGGAACGACCCGAGGGACGTCGTGAGGGCCATAAAGCTCAGCCAAAGGACACTATCAAAGATAAAGCAGAACATATTTTGGGCCATGTTTTACAACACCATACTGATACCCTTCGCGGCCGGGCTGGCCTATGTGCTCTTCGGCGTCCAGTTCCGGCCCGAGTGGGCCGCCGGGGCCATGAGCCTTAGCAGTGTCAGCGTGGTCACGAACTCGCTTATGCTTAAGCGCGTTAATATCTGACAATCCTTTTATCCTTTGAAGGCAAAATAATGGTGATGAGCATGATAGTCGAATACGATGGAAAGATTGATTTCACTAAGGGAAAGGTTGTGCTATGGTTTTCCATTCCAAGCTGCCCGCCCTGCAGGCTGGTTGAGACCTTCATGGAGGAGTTAAGTGACGAATTCAAGGATATTCGGATTATCCACGTACACGCTGAGAAGTGGGAAGACCTCGTGAAGAAATTCGACATTCTGAACGTTCCCACACTCGTTTATCTCAAAGACGGAAAAGAGATCGGAAGGCAGAACCTCATAAGGACAAAGGAGGAAGTCCTGCTGAAATTCGAGGAGCTTCACAAAATTTAGCTTCAAAGATATTTGAAGCTGTCAAAATTCTTTTAAATTTTTAAACGGAGCGTATTCTAGGTGAAAAACTATGAAAAGTCTGAAAGCGTTTTTCGGAATTTTGGTTTTGGCGATAGTTTTTGTGGGAGGGTACGTGATTAGCAACGCTAATGAGGAAAAATACATTACTCTAGAAGCCACTTTCAGAATGGGAGGAGCGGTTTACAAAGGCTATGAATTTGAAGGAAATACACTCGTCTTTAAGTTCGATCGGAGTGGGGACTTCTTTACACAGGCAATAGAGACAAAAGAATTCACCACAAGGGAGAAGCTCTCTCCTGAGAAAGTAATTATGGAGATAAACACCAATGGCCAAATAAAAAGATATGAGGCGAAGTTGATTGAAGAGAAAGGAGATGTAGTTATTTACGAGGCTAGCGAGCTCTAACCTTCTGGAACCCCAACAGGAAAGATGTATAAAGGCTCTCCAGGTACATCAATTACTTTTTTGACTTCTCTATCTCTAAAGGCCCCAACTGCAACAGTCCCAAGTTTTAGGGCGGTAACTTGAAGGTATATGTTTTGGCCCATATGCCCGGCATCTATGTGCACATACCTATACCCCCTCTCCCCGTATCTTCTTGTCGTCCTTTCGTAGTGCGCCACTATGATGATGTTTATCGGAGCTGTTTCTACGTGCCTTTGATTGAGACATGCTCTAGCGAGGGGTTTGCTCAAGTCCCCTTCGCGGATTAATTCCAGAGTATGGGCTTTGCCATCGTAGTGGTAGAGGCCCGGTTTAAGCCCTTCGACATTTGAGACTACTACATAAACTTCAAATGGATAGCAAGCACCTGCGCTTGGAGAAGTTCTTTTACCCCAGGCATTTATTCCATACGCGGCCCAGAGTATCTGGGAGACTTCTTCAAGGGTTAATGGCTCATCTTTGTATTTTCTTATGCTCTTCCTCAGGTTTATCGCTTCCTCAACACTCATCTCACCTTTAAGTCTCGGTGCAGGAAGTTCAACCTTCATGGCACATCCCAGAATTAATGACGGTGTCTTCATTGATTAGGGTTTTGGTGTTAAAAATAAAAAAGCTGAGAAGAAGTCACTACTCCTCAGCAAGCGTTGGGACTGCACTTCCGGCCTCGAATTCGGACGTGAACAGGTGTCTGGTTTTGTTGGCTATCCATACCAGACTCAGCATTATCGGCACTTCCTCAAGAACACCCACAACTGTGGCTAAAGCCGCCCCACTTTCGAGGCCAAATAGGGCTATAGCGACCGCCACGGCCAGCTCAAAGAAGTTGCTTGCCCCTATGAACGATGCTGGAGCTGCAACCTTGTGTGGAAGCTTCCAGAGCCACGCCCACCCGTAGGCTATAGCAAAGATGAAATAAGTCTGTATAGTCAGCGGGATCGCTATGAGGGCAATGTGGAGTGGGTTTTTGAGGATTATCTCTCCCTGGAAGGAGAAGAGTAGTATCAGCGTCAGCAAAAGGCCTATTATTGATACGGTGCTGAGTTTTGGAAGGAATTTTTCCTCAAACCACTTCTGCCCCCTAGTCTTCAGGATGTGCCTTCTTGAAAGGTACCCAGCTGTCAGCGGGATGACAACGAAGAGCACCACCGAGAGGAGGAGCGTGTCGTAAGGGACGGGAACCTTGTTGAGGCCCATTAGGAAGCCGACTATTGGAGCGAAGGCGAAGAGAATTATGAGGTCATTTGTTGCAACCTGCACGAGCGTGTAGAGCGGATCTCCATCTGCAAGATAGCTCCATACGAAGACCATTGCCGTGCAGGGAGCAGCACCGAGGAGTATTGCCCCAGCTATGTATTCTTTGGCAAGTGAGGGCTCGATTAGGCCGAGCTTCGATGAAAACAGCACCCCGATGAAGAGGGAGCTTATGAGGAACATGCTGAAGGGCTTTATCAGCCAGTTGGTCACCCAAGTGACGATTAGGCCCTTGAACATTTGCCCCTTGTGGACGCGCCTTATAGCGGAGAAGTCTACCTTAACCATCATGGGATAAATCATCGCCCATATCAAAATCGCTATGGGCATGTTAACGTTAGCTATCGTGAGCTTTGAGAGTGCCTGGGGTACTGTTGGGAAGAGCTTTCCGATGGCTATGCCCGCCATTATACAGAGAGCCACCCAGAGTGAGAGGTATTTTTCGAAGAAGCTTAACCCTTTTTTCTCGCCCATTTCCCGCACCCATTTGAGTTGAAGGAGTTTTCAAATAAAAGCCTTTTTAAAACCAAAGGTGAAAGTTCAAATGAAGTACACCTCATCCATATTGATATCTACAGATTATTGCGGAAAGATATTTAAAACTGCATTCCAAGCCTTCTCGGTGAGAAAAATGGAAGAAAAGCTCATCCTCTTCGTCTGCGTGAAGAACTCCGCAAGAAGTCAGATGGCGGAGGCTTTCTTCAACCACTTCAACGATGACCCAAGGTTCAAGGCCATGAGCGCCGGAACGGAACCCGCAGAGGAGATAGACTCTCTAGCGAGGAAGGTCATGGAGGAAATCGGGATTTCCCTTGAAGGACAGTACCCGAAGCTCTACACCGAGGAGATGGCCGATAAAGCTTACATAGTCATCACGATGGGATGCCTCGACAAGTGCCCCTACACTCCTCCGGAGAAGACCTGGGACTGGGGGCTTGAAGACCCCTACGGAAAGCCAATAGAGAAGCACCGTGAGATCAGGGACGAGATAAAGCGCCGCGTGTTAAAGCTCATTGAAGACCTGAAGGCCGGCAAGAGCAGGGACGAGATAATAGGGAGAAAAAGCCTCTTCACTCTTTGAATACTCCTCCCGTAACCAGACCTATTCCAGGTTTTTCTAACCTTCGCCGTCTTCCCTGTACCCGGCCATCTCGATTATTCCCGCGTCCTCAAGGGCAGGGAGGATAAGGTGTCCCTTTGAGGCCTGCTTCAGGCTTAATGAGAAAAACAAAGCAGAAGCTCTTTAGTCCGCCGGTTTTACTATCTCCACATCTCCCTTTATCTTCTCCGCCCCGACCGTGTTGAAAACAGTTCCGTACTTCTCGGCAAGCTCTTTAACGCGCATGATCTTCTTCTCGTCTTCGTTAGTGAAGATGGTGATCTTGTAAGTTATCTCCTTCAATTGAGGCTCATCGAGCCCGCGCCAGCCCCTAACTTCAACCTCAAAGGCCTTCACGTCGAGGCGCATCTTTTTGATTAACCTCCCCCAGTTGACGGTTATACAACCGCCTATCGCCGCTAAGAGATATTCCGTAGGATTCGGTCCCTTGTTATGACCATCTGTGTTCGTATCTATATTAAATGTAAACTCTCTCACCTTTGCCTCGCTCCCGACATTGCCGTCCCACTTTAAGTGTGCAGAATACTCAAGACGCTCCATAGTATCACCGTTTTAAAATGAACGCCATCTCAAATAAAAGCCTTTTTCCATGCAAATCTTAACGTTCGAAAGTCTTTTATACTATCACTCAAGAGTTGAGAGTGGTGAGAGTGGAGATGATAAGGGAGCATCACCACAAAGACCTCAAGGGCAGAATGCTGTTTTCCTTCGTCCTCAACATAGTGACAACACTAGCTGAAGTCATCGGCGGCATTCTCTCCGGAAGCCTGGCCCTTCTGAGCGACTCCCTCCACAATTTCAGCGACTCAATGAGCATCCTCGTGAGCTATTTGGCCATAAAGATTGGCGAGCGCGAGAGGAACGAAAAGTACACCTTTGGGTATAAGAGGGCCGAGATTCTGGTCGCATTCGTTAACTCGGCCGTTCTCGTCGGTGTTGCCCTTTTCCTCCTTGTTGAGGCCTACAAGCGGTTTAAAAATCCCGAACCTATAAACGGGCCTCTTATGCTCGGCGTTGCTTTAATTGGTCTTTTCGCCAACTTAATCTCGGTTCTCCTGCTTCATGAGCACGCACACGAGAGCATGAACGTCCGCTCTGCCTATCTCCATCTATTGAGTGACACACTGTCTTCAGTCGCAGTTGTGACCGGTGGAATAGCTATCATAAAGTGGAACATCCTCTGGATAGATCCCCTCATCACAGTCCTAATCTCGCTCTACATCCTCCGTGAAAGCTACGAAATTTTAAAAGAGAGCGTTGAAGTGCTCATGGAGGCTTCACCAAATCTAAATTTTGAGGAGATAAAACGGGAAATTGAGAGCATCCCAGTTGTTAAGAATGCACACCACTTCCACGCCTGGAGGGTGGGAGAGAAGGAAGTCCACTTCGAGTGTCACGTTGAGGTTAACGATATGCCCCTCAGCGAGGCCCAAAAGCTCATAGATGATATTGCAGAGAGGCTAAAAAGGTTTGGAATAACCCACGTGACGGTTCAGCTTGAGGCTGGAAGGTGTAAGGACAAGAACACAATCTGCGGCGGTAAAGAGGAGTAAACGTCCTCTCGACACCTATGGACTGCCCCAAGGGAAAGGTGATACTTGGAGAGGGAGAGGTTAAAACAATCAAAGTGAAACCGGGAAAACGAGTAGAAGAAGCAATCAAGAGTCTCCGAAGTAGCTTATAGCCCCTGTTGGGCATATCCTTTGACAGCCTCTGCAGAACTCGACGCAGTTCTCAGGGTTCACTACCTTGGGCTTGCCCTCTGAGGCATCGTAAACCCCATGAGGGCAGAAGTTCACACAAGTCAGGCAGCCGGTGCACTTGTCATAGTCGATTATGGGGTACCAGTTCTTTGCCATTTTCATCCCTCCTGGCTATCAACACTCATAGCTTCCTCAATTGCTTTGATTGCCTCCTCTGTGGTCATATTTCTGATCTCTATTCCTATGAATTTGTTCTCGTCAAATCCAAGCTCCTTAAACGTCCACCCGAACATCTTCTTCTGCATAACCGGGTCGCAACCGGCCACGAAGAGCTTCTCTATGTCTTCTCCATTCTTAAGCAGAACCCTCCAAAAGTTGTCACCGTCTGTAGCACATAGCTGGGGATGCAGAGCGACAAAATCAACTTTCTTCTCCCTTCTGAAGTGGTTTAAAATCTCGAACACATTCATCTTTTGGAAAGATGGGCATGTACCTTGACAGACACAGAGTATGAGACCTTTCATGGGCATCACCAATATATCTGAAGAAAATTTCATTTAAAAAGATTTTCAGATGTAAAGGTTCTCAACCTATGGTTTAAGATTGAGCTTTATCCCCACCTTGTCTGCTATCTCTAGGGCGACTTTGAGGACGTCCTCATCGCTTATGTCGAGGGTGGGTTGCTTGGCTATCCCGAAGTCCGTGACAGTGAAGCTGTGGTCGATTTTTATTCCCGCTTTATCAATAACCTTTGTAGCGCACTTCATCGGGCAGCCATCGATAACGATTACCTTCTTCGCTCTCTTCCCTATGTCGAGGTGCATTTCTGAGCCGGCGGCAACCGCTGTGGTGCAGCATAAACGGGCGTTTTGGCCAGCATTGGTTAGTAAAACTCCAACTTCATGCCCTATTTTCCCGACACTTGCAGCTCCCGAGCATGTGAATATTATATCAAGGTTTTCGGCTTCTTTATGGCAACTCGGGAGAAACTTTGGTAATTTTTCCATCTCTACTTCCTCAGGCATTTTAATCACCTCACTAATATTAGAAAAATTTCATTTAAAATATTTTTCATATGTCTTTGTTTTAAACTACTGGTGTGAGGACAAAAATGTTCAGAAAACTTTAAATTTCCTTCACATGAGACCCCTTTGATATCCATGTTGGTTCTTAGAAACGTTACCTATTCCACAGATGGCAGAAAAATACTAGAAAACATCAACATGCGCTTTAAGGAAGGCATGAGTTATTCTATTTTAGGCCCGAATGGTGCTGGAAAATCCACTATAGCCTATATTTTGATGGGGGTTATAAAGCCAAGTGAAGGGAAGGTTTTGCTCGACGAAAGGGACATAACCGACCTGGGTATCACAGAAAGGGCTAAGCTTGGAATTACACTGCTCTGGCAGGAGCCAGCTCGTTATGATGGGATAACCGTTGAGGAATACCTCACGCTCGGAGGAAAACTGAATGTAGATACGAGGGATGTAAAGGGAGTTCTTGAAATCGTTGGACTGCCATATGAACTCTACTGTCACAGGTTTGTCGATAGGAGTCTTAGTGGGGGAGAAAGGAAAAGAATTGAGCTTGCATCTATTCTTCTCTTAAAACCGAAGTATGCTATACTCGACGAACCGGATTCCGGTTTGGATATAACAGCAAGTGAGCTGATAGACAGAATTTTGGGGTATTTGAAAAAAGTTGGAACTACGGTAATTTTAATCACCCATCACGAAGAAATTGCGAAGAAAACAGACTTCAGTTATTTTGTTTGTGGTGGAAAAGTGGTGAGAAAAGGTTTCTCTGACGAAGTTGTTGAATATTACAAGAGGGCCTGTGGAAAGTGTCCCCTTTTGGAAGGGATGAGTGATGGTCATTAAGATCGATCGAGTAAAGGAATACGAAGCACTGGTGGAGATTTACAAAAAAGAGGGCCTTGATACCTCCTTATTTGGGGATAGGATAGCTGCGATAATTATAAGTGGAGACAAAATAATTGGATTAAACAACGTTGAAGGCGTTGAAATAGTCGGTGAGGAAATAGAGAACGGCGTTAAAGCTGAAGTGAGAATAGCAGATGGAACTGAACTCCCGTTCCCTATTCATCTATGCACCGGATTTTTAAAAGATGAGGGGTATCAGAGGGTAATTTTTGACATAACCATCGGAAAGAATTCTAAAGTTAAATTCCTCTCCCATTGTATTTTTCCCTATGCCAAGGACTTCACCCATGAAGCATACGCGAAAATCAGGATTGGTGAGGGGTCATCAGTTGTCTATGAAGATGAACACGTTCATGGGGAAGGCGTGAAAATGTTCAGCAAGACGGAGGTAGAAGTTGGGAAAAGAGGAAGGTACACGGGGAAGTTCTCATTAACTAAGCATCGAGCAAAGGATCTTAAACTTGAGATGACGGCTGAACTTGACGATTACGCTGTGACAGAGCTTGTTTCAAAAATAAAAGCTGTTAAAGACGATTCCGTGGAAGTTAAAGAGGTGGCATATTTGAAGGGAAGTCATGCAAAGGCGAATCTAAAGACCACAGTAATAGCCTTCGATGATGCAAGGGCAAATGTAATTAACGAGGCGTATGGCCTCGGGGACTACACGAAGGGGCACGTGGAGTGTCACGAGATTGTGAAGGGGAACGCTGATGTCCAAACGATTCCTCTGCTTCGTGTGAAAAACGATAAAGCAGAACTCACCCATGAAGCATCTATAGGGAGGATAAACGAAGCACAGCTGATGCAGCTCATGGCAAAGGGATTGACTGAGGAAGAGGCGGCGGAGCTGATAATCAAGGGGCTTCTGAGGGAATGATTTTTCATTTGGTTTAAAAACTGGAAAAAATGTTCATGCACTAAGTTTTTCTCTTGTTTTTATTTCGCTCTCTTTGATGAGGAACTTCTCTCCTTTTGCTTCTATGGCTCTGTAGTAGCTCGGGACGTAGAATATGGGAGTTCTCATGATAACACTCTCGTTAACCCAGCTTACTTCGGTTATTCCCTTTGGTTTGCCGTGTTTCACGATTTCTTCCCACACTCCCTTGTTTATTATACACCCTGGATCATCTCCAAGCAGATCCAAGGTATAGTGATAGGCTCTTGCCCTGCAACCTCCACATATGTTTCTATAGGGGCATGTCCTACATTTTCCTGTGAAGTTGTCTCTATCACGGAGGAAGTTCATGATTTTGCTCCCTTCCCATATTTGCTTGAAATTCTTCGTTCTCACGTTTCCCACTGGAAGCGGCAAGAAAACACATGGAACCTCAGTTCCATCGGGTTCAATTCCAGCGTAGATCCTTCCTGCTCCACACCCACCTATGAACTCTGCTAGAGTTTTAACAGCATTGTTCTCTCCAATGTAGAAGTGGGCGGGAGTGATGTTTTTGCCCTTGGACTCCATAAGGGTTATACGGGCATATTGGGGAGCTGTTGTTAGTATTTCAAATTTTCTCTTTTTCATTTGCATGTAAACCGCTTTCATGAACTTTTCACGTTCTTCGGGGCTTAGATCAACATTTATCATGTCTTCAGCTCTACCTGTGGGTACCAGATTGAAGAAGATAACCCTCTTTACCCCGATGGTTTCTGCCAGGTCGAGAATATCGTCAATTTCTTGGAAAGTTTCTTTATCCATAACAACTGCCATTCCGTGGCTTACTCCAAGTTCAACGGCATTCTCAAGGGCTTTTATCGCACGCTCCCAGGCTCCAGGAATCCCTCTAAATTCGTCATGTTTCTTTGGATTCGCTGAGTCTATGGAAACTTCAACGTATTTCAAGCCAAGGTCAACTGCCTTTTTGAGATTCTCTTTATTGGCAAAAGTCCATCCGTTTGTTGCAACTGAAGTGTGTATTCCTCTAGAAGCGAGTTCTTTGACAACGCGGTAGAAGTGAGGATGAATGGTTGGTTCGCCCCCGCTCAGTGCCACTGCGGCAACTCCTGCCCTGTCCAGCTGATCCACTAATTTTATTTTTTCTTCAAGAGAGAGCTCGCTTGGTAAGGGCTTGTCGGCCCTCTGGTAGCAGTGCTTGCATCTAAAATTGCACATGTTCGTGAAGTTCCACACTATCAGGAAGGGACTGGCTAGACGCTGGGGAACGGTAACACCATACTTTGCTATGCCCTCAAGCACAACCCAAATTCCCCTTCTTATGTGTGGATCCCTTAAGAGAGCTTCTTTGACTGCTTCTTCATTCCCCCTCGCAATCTTGATACCAAGCTTTAAGAGGAGTTTGATAACATCAGCCTGAAATCTCACCGTTACGGGACATCTAATATTCTCACCAGCATAAAGAGCGAGAGCCCAATACAAAGCAGGCATCTCTCTCCCATTTATTTCGTATTTTTTTAGAGAAGGCTTTATAAGTTTCCTCGAAATAGGATTGCCCAGAATAAGCTTGAAAGCAAGGAGAGCACGTTTAATTTGGTCCTCGCTGTCTTCACTCATAATATCACCTCCCGGCAGTTTTATTAAAATTTCCAGAATGGATTTTACATTGAATTATAACGGCAAAATTTGAAAAAAGTCTCCTTATTCAATTAAAATTATGATTGCAAACTAATTATAATTAACCCCTCACATGTGCGGTAGATGTTTTCACGGAAGACATGGGAAAGAAAAGTGTTTTTAAAGCGGTCATTAACACCCATGCTCCCCGCATTCCCCTCCGTGCTCTTTTTCTCGCTCGATTTTTTCTTTCCAGTGTGGGTCAACCTCAAGAACCTGATGGATAAAAGCTTCTACTACATCCTTAATCTTTCCGTAAGCCCCGGTAACGACCTCAATGCCGAGCTGGTTGAAATAATCTATTGCTCTCCTTCCCATTCCGTAAGCTAGAACCACACTGCCGCCGTGTTCTTTCACAAAGTTAGGTAAATCTCCAGGGGCATGTTCATCGAAGGGGACTTCAACGACCTCTGCACCTTTAATCTGGTTTTCTTCCACATCCACGAAAACGAAGTATTTTGCCCTCCCAAAATGCCCGCTTACCTTGCTTTCTAAACCTTTATCATCTTCAGCCGGGATTGCAATCCTCATTTGCATCACCGAAAATGATTGAAATTTATGACATATAAACTTTGTGCATATGCACATTTTTATGGATATGAAATTCTTTTCTCCATTCAGTAAATATACGTCCCTTTGTTGCAACTGATGTGTGTACCCCAAAAGCAGGCTCTCCAACAATGCGGTAAAAGACGAGAGATTTCCAGCTTTCCCTCACTTTTTGCCACGTAATGGCTTATTGGTTTTCTGGTAGTTGCTTTAATGTCCAGTTAGAGAAAATACTTAAAAGAGCTATTTTCCTATGTGTGGGTAGGTGGTGTAAATGGATATCGAAGAAAAAATAGCACTGATAACGAGGAAGCCTACTGAGGAAGTGCTGACAGTTGAGAACCTCAGACATTTACTGGAAATTGGAATGCCACTGCAGCACTACATAGGATTTGAAATAAGCGGTTACATTCACCTTGGCACAGGATTAATGGCCGGTGCAAAGATAGCCGACTTTCAAAAAGCCGGAATAAAAACGAGGATATTCCTTGCGGACTGGCACAGCTGGATTAACGATAAGCTCGGGGGAGACCTCGAAGTCATACAGAAGGTTGCCCTAACTTACTTCAAGGAAGGTATGAAGCAGAGCATTAAGGTTATGGGCGGCGATCCAGATAAGGTAGAATTCGTTCTGGCCAGCGAGATTTTAGAGAAAGGAGATTACTGGAGGACAGTCATTGATATTTCAAAAAACGTCACCCTGGCAAGAATGCTACGCTCTATAACAATTATGGGAAGACAGATGGGAGAGTCAATTGACTTCGCAAAGCTAATCTATCCGGCCATGCAGGTTGCGGATATTTTCTACCAGGGAGTTAACATAGCTCATGCAGGAATGGATCAGAGAAAAGCCCATGTCATTGCTATTGAGGTTGCAGAGAAGCTAAAGTATCATCCGCTTGTTTGGAACGGGGAGAAGGTAAAGCCCATCGCTGTTCACCACCACCTCCTCTTAGGCCTCCAGGAGCCTCCAAAATGGCCAATTGAAAGTGAGGAGGAGTTCAAGGAAATCAAAGCGGCAATGAAGATGAGCAAGAGCAAACCCTATTCGGCCGTCTTCATCCACGACAGCCCAGAAGAAATAAAACAAAAACTTAGAAAGGCATTCTGTCCGGCAAGAGAAGTCAAATACAACCCGGTGCTTGACTGGGCTGAGCACATAATCTTTAGAGAAGAACCAACGGAGTTCACAATTCACAGGCCGGCCAAGTTTGGAGGAGATGTGACGTATACAACATTCGAAGAACTCAAGAAGGACTTTGCCGAGGGCAAGATACACCCACTTGACCTAAAGAATGCGGTTGCTGAATACTTAATAGAGCTACTCAAGCCCGTTAGGGAGTACTTTGAGAAGCATCCTGAGCCCTTAGAACTCATGAAAGAAGTACAGATAACAAGATGAGCCTTTTTCTTCTTTTAAAATTTGAACAGAATGGTGCGGGGGCGGGGATTTGAACCCCGGAACCCCTACGGGACGGGACCCTGAATCCCGCGCCTTTGACCAGGCTCGGCAACCCCCGCGCGTTAGTAAATGAATTCCAAAGGGCTTTTAAATCTTTCTAATCCACATGGCCCACTCGCAGTTTAATCTTCAAGCCATATTTCTATTCTCTGCACTCCCTTTCCCGCACTTGAGCGTTTGAGCTTTTTTATATGTCCTATCTCCTTAATGTCCTTCACATGTGTCCCTCCGCATGGGAGGATTTCAAAGTCCCTGATTTGGGTTAGCCTCTTCTCCCCTTCCCACCAGATTTTGACTTCTCCACCCTCATCAACATAGCGGTTAAAGAGTTCGATTATTTTTTCTTTGTATTGATTGAGGTTTTCAGGATATCTTAAATCGTATCTTCCCTTTTCCGGGCTCATGCCGCTTCCATGTAACTGCCAGTTTCCTTTTCCAAGAACTTCATTGAAAACATGGTCTAAGAGGTGCAGTGCTGTATGGATTCTCATAAGCTTATAGCGCCTCTCCCAGTCGAGTTTTAATTCCACTTCGTTTCCAACGCTGAAGGGACTCGAATCTTCTACGACGTGCCACACATTCCCGCTTTCATCTCTGTAGACGTCTAAAACTCTAACTTCATTTATAGTGCCCGTATCGTGGGGCTGTCCCCCTCCGGTTGGATAGAATATGGTCTGGTCTAAAAGCAAGGCATTCTCCTTTATCTGGATTACCTTTGCCTTAGCTTCCTTCAAATATGCATCCTCATAGTAGAGTTTTCTCGTCATTTACACCACCTAACAAAATAATAGAAAAAGAGAAATTAAAAACCTAATGCTACCTTTTCTTCAGCATGAAAATAGCTACACCCACCAAAATTACCGCTCCCGCTACTCCGGCTATCTGGGTAGTCGTTAAGTTGGTTCCTTCCGATGACAGCCTGTATCTGATGTAACCTCTCTCAACGTCCCCTACAAGGGAATACACGTCTTCAAATGGGGCACCGTATCTTACGAATACGTTGGCCGTTATTAAAATCCTGTTCCCATCAACTTTTGTGGAAAGGAAATACGTGTTTCCTTTGACTTCTCTGCTTATGTTCTTTGGCACCTCAACAATTTCCGCTTCCGGCGGGAGGATGAATTCAATTTTTAGGCTCTGGTTTATTTCGTTCTGAGCTCTATATCCCAGTTGTGAAGGATTTAGAAGTGTTGGATCAAAGGAATATTCGTAGGTTCCATTTATCAACTTGGTAAAGTTTTTCAGTAGGTAGTTGGTCTCTATTGTCAAGGGCCCTTCTTTGTCCAAGCCTAATATGCTTGCATTTGCGTCTTCCACGGTCATCCCTTGAGCTACCATCCCCTGAAGATAGTTTTGGAGGATCAGACCGGTAACATTCTCCGCCCCCATAAGGTTTATTTGAAGCTTTATGAATTCTACTTGCTCTTTTGGTTCAATGTAGGTATCTCTTATGAATAACTCGGTAGTCCCATCATCTAAAATCTCCGCCCTTAGATACTGCTCAGTCTTTACTGATTGATATGTTTCTTCTCCTTCATAGGGGGTTGTGTAGCGAATGTAAAATGCATTGTAATCACCGAAGAGTGCTCTGAATCCTTCTGGAGAAAGGTTTTCTTCCAGGTAGATATCAGAGCCTATGATGACTTTATTACCTTCCACTTTTGACGTTACGGAAAATTTGCTCTGGCCGAATTCCTTTGCGTACGCTTGGGGGTATTCAACCAGCTCCGCCCCTTCAGGGAGCTCTATAATAAACGTGCTGTGAAGTTCCATTTTTTGAGAAAGTCCAGTGTCTGGAATTTGCATAGCTCCATATCCCCTAGTCGGGTCAACTATTATTTCCCAGTAGCCGTCGTATGAATAGTAATTGGCAAACTTCTCTGCATACGCTGTGAAAACTACCGTGAAATTGTCCTCCCTAATGCTGGTCACTTTGAAGGTTTGATTTTTAGTCTCCACTCCTGTGTTTTTTAAACTGGCGATATAGCTGCTCAGCTGCTCTTCCTCAAATTTTGCTATTGCTTCTTCTTCGGTAAGGTTTGTTTGATTTAATATGCTGGCAATCTCTTCTTGTATCTTGTCTTTTGGACCCAGGATAGAAGTCACTACCGTTATTTGAGCATCCCCGTTTCGAAGCACCCCAACTTTGAGCGTAAATTCCTCCTTATAATAATCTATAGCCTCCACCTGAACAAAAGAAAGGCCCAAAAGTAAAATTATCAAAAAACTTCCTAACCTTTTCATTTTTATCCCTCAATGTTTTTTGTTCCAAAAACTAAATGGTGATAGAGTATTTAACTCTATTCATCGATAACGCGATACTGTTAGGATAACTGGGGCATCACCTCCTGAAGCCATTCAGTAACATCACC
>ERZ1673961.17-NODE-17-length-88031-cov-280.944246_pt1 | contig 88031 bp, 90 predicted proteins | sample MGYA00580189_ERZ1673961 | MGnify/ENA primary metagenome ERZ1673961 (study PRJEB41334, sample SAMN05608105) | rock metagenome | biome: terrestrial subsurface; feature: shale formation; material: shale | place: USA: Pennsylvania ... | reverse complement strand
ATTAATAACTAGCTATTTTTTTAATATTCTATTTAATATTTTTATTGTAAAAGATAACTATATTAAAATATGGACATATTATGACAAAAAACAAAATTACTTTTAAATATATTTGGCAACTTTTACTTCAAAAAAGAAAACAACTTATTTTTGGACAATTAATTACTGTTATTGCAATTCTTATTAGTATTCCAATACCATTGATGCTTCCTGCACTAGTTGATGAAGTTCTTTTAAATAAACCAAACTTTTTTGTAAATAATATAAATGATTTTTTTGGAAGTGGAAATGCATTTTATTATATTGCAATTGTTACAATAATTGTTATTTTACTAAGATTTATACATTTCATTTTTAGTGCAATAATCACAAAAATCTTTACAGCACTTGGAAAATTTATAACATTTAAAATAAGAGAGAAACTTTTAAACCACCTAAAAATTGTATCAATGAATGAGTATGAAACCCTAGGAAGTGGAGCTATTGGAGCAAATCTTGTAACAGATGTGAATACTCTTGATAATTTTATAATAACAAGTGCAAGTAAGTTTGTTGCATCTATTTTAACTTTAATTGCAGTATCAATTGTGCTTATTGCTATTCATCCTATTTTAGGACTAATGATATTAATTATTCAACCAATAATCATGCTCATTTCTAAAAAAATAGCAAAAAGCGTTGGTACATTAAAAAAAGAAGAGAATAATGCAATTGAAAATTTTCAAGAAAATGTAGGTGAAGTTTTAGAGTTATTTGGACAAATTAAAGCCAGCAATAAAGAAAAAGAGTTTTTTAATACAAGTATAATAAAAGCAAAGCAAGTACAAGATACTTCAAATGAGTTTAATTATAAAAGCATTGCTTATGAAAGATTTTCATTTACTGTTTTTTTAGCAGCATTTGAGATTTTAAGAGCAGCTGGACTTGTAATGGTTGCATATAGTGATTTAAGTATTGGTATGATGTTTGCAATGTTTGGGTATATTTGGTTTATTATGACTCCTGTTCAAGATATTTTATCAATGCAATACTCATATGCACAAGCAAAAACTGCACTTAATAGAATAAATAGAATTTTAGATTTAAAAACAGAAAAAAATGGAATAAAAAAACTTCCAGAAAATAATGGACTTCATATAGAACTTAAAAATTTATATTTTAGTTATACAAAAGATAAACAAACTTTAAAAAATATATCTCTTAATATAAAAACAAAAGATAAAGTAGCATTAATTGGTGCAAGTGGAAGTGGTAAAACAACTTTAGCACAGGTTATTTCAAGTTTTTATGCAAAATCAAAAGGAGAACTTTTATATGATGGAATAAGTATTGATGAAATTGATAAACAATCCCTTAGAGAATCAATATTTCTTGTTTTACAAATGCCTATTTTATTTAATAATAGTTTACGATTTAATATTACAATGGGCAATGAAAAAATAACTGATGAAAAAATTCACAAAGCATTAGAAATAGCACAATTAAAACAAGATATAGAAAAAATGCCAAAAGGCCTTGATACAATTGTGGGAAGACATGGAGTAAGATTAAGTGGTGGACAAAGACAAAGGCTATCAATAGCAAGAATGATAATAGCAAATCCTAAAGTTGTAATATTTGATGAATCAACATCAGCACTTGATGTACACACAGAAAGTAAGCTTTTTGAAGCTTTAAGACCTATATTAGAAAATAAAACAGTAATAACAATTGCACATAGATTAAGTACAGTTAAAAATGCTGATATTATTTATGTATTAAATGATGGAGAAGTAGTTCAAATTGGTTCACATGAGCAGTTACAAAACCAAGAAGGGCACTACTTAGAATTTGTAAAAAAACAATTAATTTAAAGGATCTAAAATTATTAGTTATATTACAAAAAGTTGTTTAGATGATGAACTAACAATAAATTATATTTGTAATAATAAAAAAGTAAATTATTATTATAGTGATGATTTTTCAATTGATTTTTATGTAAAAGCTGCATATGAAGGTTTTGTTAGTATATCTTTTGAACAAGATAATCTGTTTGTTATTTTACCAGAGATGCAATTTGATTATGCAGTACTATTTTTTGACAATCTTCATATCTCTAAAAAAGTGGAAAAACTTTTAAGAAAAGATGATTATGAGTTTAAAGTTCATAAAAATTTTGAAGATATTATAGATAAAATAAATGAATATCATGGTGATTCTTGGATTGTAAAAGAGTATAAACAAACTCTTTTAAATTTAAAAAACTATAAAGATAATATTGATTTTGAACTAATTGCTTGTAGCATTGAAGATAAAACTACAAAAAAAATAGTTGCAGGAGAGATTGGATATAAAGTTGGAGCTGTATATACAAGTTTAAGTGGCTTTAGTAGTAAAGAAAGAAGATTTAATAATTATGGAAAACTTCAATTAGTATTATTGGCAAAATATTTAGAAAAAAATGGTTTTAGCTTTTGGAATTTAGGTCATCCTTATATGAAATACAAATTTGATTTAGGAGCTACTTTACACAAAAGAGAAGATTTTTTAAATATTTTTAGAAAATATAGAGATAAAAAAATATAACTATATTGCTGAATTTTGTCTTGAATACTCTTCTAAAATTACATCATTAAAGAAAAAGACTGGATTTGCAACTGTTGCATCAAACTCTATACAATAATCTTTATAATCATCTGTAAAATAATCTATTTTTTTATCTATTTTTACTTTTTTATTAGATAAAAACTCCTCATAAGAGCTGTTTTGAGAAATAATATTTTCATCTAAAAACTCAAATAAAACATCTTCTCTTGCTTCTTTTAATAAAAAAGAGTTAACTTGTTTTTTTGAATAATCTGTAAAAATTTTAGATTTAACACAATATTTTTTTGATACTTTATAGATATTTGAATCATTGCTTGTTTTATAATTTACTTTTTGACTACAAGCTGTAAATAAAAAAATAAATAGAACTAGTATTGAGTTTAAAATTATCTTTTTCATAAGTAATTTTATCTACATTTGTATAAATATACAACTTAATATAAATATTTAGATTTTTTTTGTATTATTATGTATGTTAAAAAAATATCTAAAAATAGTAGTTATATCATCATTTGTAGGTTTTGGACTTGCTTATTTATTTGTTGAGTTTTTTTCTTATAATATAAAAAAAGAGTTAGCTCAATATGAACAAAGAAAGATTCATATACAAGCTTTAGCAGACTCATATGCACTTTGTGTAGGATTATATAATGCTAACCCATCTAAACAAAGAGAAGAACTTTGCAACTATATAAAAGAAAAAGTTTATATTGAAGTAAAAAATATCGAAGGAAAGTATCCATATACTTCTTTATATCAAAAAGTATTTAATTAAGTATTAGGCACAACATAAGCCGAGTTTTGTTTTTGACGATAATTTATCTATGCATTAAATTACTTTAATACTCTAGCGAAGAGCAATAATTGTGAAGTTAATACCACACTCTTCTTGCTGCAGGTTGGGTTTACAAAGCACTTAAGATTACTCAAAAGTCTGGTGAGCTCTTACCTCACCGTTTCACCCTTACCCAAAAAATTAGGCGGTTTATTCTCTGTTGCACTATCCCTTAGATTACTCTAGCCATTCGTTAAATGGAACCATACTTCACAGCAGCTCGGACTTTCCTCTTAATTAAAAGCTATCGTCTGTTGTACCTAATATTTTGTAATCTTATCTAAATAATCTTTATTTTCTTATAATATCATAATAATCAGGGGCAAAAAATTTAAATAAACTATCTTCTAATTTAATATTTTGTTCAATATTAAAAAAAGATATTGTGATTTTATTTTCTAAATTATCTGTATATGATATTTTTGAAATTTTTTCATTTTTAACTGTTATTTCATACTTTATTTCATAAAGTTTTGTTTCATACTTGTTTTTACTAATTTGTTTTGCACTATTTAAAAGTCTAATTATATCTACTTTATTATCCAATGAAGTAAATATAGCTTGTTCTAAATCAGGCTCATCAACTATTGCGAAATCTTCATTTATATAAACATTTTTAAATACAGGCGCTTTATACTTCCAAAGTACTTTACCACTACTTTTTATAAAAACTTCACCCTCATATTTAATACTACTATTTGAACTATTTTTAATCTCTTGTGTAAAATCAGCTTTAAAACTTTTTAAATCTTTAAATACATTTGCAAAACTACTTGAAAGAATAAAAATTCCTAAAAGAAAAATAAACCTATAAAACATACTTTAACCTTAATTTTTATATAATATTTGTGATTATAACGAAAAGGAATTTATTTTATGTTAAATGTATTTGCAATGTTATTTGGTAATAAAAATGATAGAGAAGTAAAAAGATATAAAAAAAGAGCAAATGCTATTACAGCCTTAGAAAGTAAATATGAAAATCTAAGTGACGAAGCTTTACAAAAAAGCTTTGAAGAGTTAAAACAATCAGTATTAAATGAAGAAAAAACTTTAGATGATGTTTTAAATGACTCATTTGCCCTAACAAGGGAAGCAAGTAAAAGAATCTTGGGAATGAGACACTTTGATGTACAGCTAATTGGTGGTATGGTTTTGCATGATGGAAGAATTGCAGAGATGAAAACTGGTGAGGGTAAAACATTAGTTGCTACTTTACCAGTTATTTTAAATGCAATGACTAAAAAAGGTGTTCACGTTGTGACTGTAAATGATTATCTAGCTCAAAGGGATGCTCTTGAATTAGAAAAATTATATAACTTTTTTGGTTTTAGTGTAGGTGTTATTTTAGGTGAGATTAAAGATGATTTAGAAAGAAAAGAGCAATACAATTGCGATATCACTTATGGAACAAATAATGAGTTTGCATTTGATTATTTAAGATCAAATATGACTTTAGATATAGAAGAAAAAGTTCAAAGAGGTCATAACTTTGTAATAGTTGATGAAGTTGACTCTATTTTAATTGATGAAGCAAGGACTCCACTTATTATTTCTGGACCTGCAAATCATAAAAATTCTGATTATGTAAGATCTAATGAAATTGCATTAAAATTAGAAAAAGGTGAATTAATTGAGCCAAAATCTGCTGATGAAAAACCATACTCAACTGGTGATTTTACAGTTGATGAGAAAAATAGAACTATTTTAATTACAGAAGAAGGTATTTCAAAAGCAGAAAAACTATATGGCGTTGATAATATGTACTCATTAGAAAATGCAATGCTTTCTCATAATCTTGACCAAGCACTTAAAGCAAACTATATTTTTGAGAAAGATGTTGATTATGTAGTAAAAGATAATGAAGTAATTATTGTTGATGAGTTTACGGGAAGATTAAGTGAGGGAAGAAGATTTAGTGATGGATTACATCAAGCTTTAGAAGCAAAAGAAGGTGTTGCTATTCAAGAAGAGTCTCAAACATTAGCAGATGTTACTTTTCAAAACTACTTTAGAATGTATAATAAACTAGCTGGTATGACAGGTACTGCTCAAACAGAAGCAACAGAGTTTGCAGAAATATATAATCTTGATGTTGTATCTATTCCTACAAATGTACCAATTGCAAGACTTGATAAAAATGATCTTATTTACAAAAGTGAAAGAGAAAAGTTCAATGCAGTTTGTGCAAAAATAAAAGAATATAATAAAAAAGGTCAACCTGTATTAGTTGGTACAGCTTCAATTGAAAAATCAGAGCTTTTACATAATTTACTAACAAAAGAAAAAGTTCCCCATACAGTTTTAAATGCAAAACAGCATGAAAAAGAGGGAAAAATTATTGAAAAAGCTGGTGAAAAAGGTGCTGTAACAATTGCAACAAATATGGCTGGTCGTGGAGTTGATATTAAACTTACTAAAGAGACTTTAGATCTTGGTGGATTAGCAATTATTGGTACTGAAAGACATGAATCAAGAAGAATTGATAATCAATTAAGAGGTAGAGCTGGTAGACAAGGTGATGTTGGTGAGTCACAATTTTATTTATCATTAGAAGATAATTTACTTAGAATTTTTGGAAGTGATAAAATCAGTAAAATTATGGATAGACTTGGTATTGAAGAAGGTGAACACATTGAATCAAAAATGGTGACAAGAGCTGTTGAAAATGCACAGAAAAAAGTAGAATCAATGCACTTTGAAAGTAGAAAACATCTACTTGAGTATGATGATGTTGCCAATGAACAAAGAAAAGTAATCTATAACTTTAGAGATGATTTATTAGATCCAAATTTTGATATTGCTAGTAAACTTGAAGAAAATAGAGCTGAATATGTTCAAACTTTACTAAGTGAAGCTGAAATAATTGACGGAATGGCACCTGAAGATTTTAATTATGACTTTGTAGTTCAAAAATTAAAAGAAGAGTTAAATTTAATAGTTGAAAAAGATGATATTGTAAGTGATTCTTATGAATCTTTGGAAAACAAACTAATTGAGATGATAAAAACAATTTATGAAGATAAGATGAGTATTGCAGCACCTGAACAAAGAAGTGAAATTGAAAGAATTTTATACTTACAAATCTTAGATAATGCATGGAGAGAACATCTATATTCAATGGATACACTAAAAACAGGTATTGGACTTAGAGGATATAATCAAAAAGATCCATTAGTTGAGTATAAAAAAGAGTCTTATAATATGTTTATTGATTTAATTGCCTCAATTAAACATGAAATTATAAAAATTTTATTTACTATTCAACTTCAAAATAAAGAAGATGCACAAAAAGAACAAGAAGCAATTGAGAAGATGAGAGCTCAAATGGAAGAAGCTACTGAAAACTTACAAACTAATTTTGAAGAAAAAATTGAAAAAAAAGAGAAAAGAATAGCAAGAAATGAGCCTTGCCCTTGTGGTTCTGGTAAGAAATATAAAAACTGTTGCGGAAAGAGTGGACCTAAAAGAGGTTTAGTAGCAGGAAATTAATGTTGAATAAAGAGTTAGTAAACTTTATAGTAAAAAAATATCTTAGGTTTGATAAAAAAAATCCTTTTATATCAGTAAGTGCCATTTTGGCATTTATTGGTGTTGCTATTGGAGTAATGGTATTAATTATTTCTATGGCTATTATGAATGGTACTGCAAAAGAGTTTGAAAAAAAACTTTTTACAATGAACTACCCTCTTTCAATATATCCAAAATATCAAAATAGTGTTAATAAAGAGCTATTATCTAAACTTGAAAAAAACTATCCAAACTTAAAATTTTCTCCATACTTAACATCTCAAGCAATTGTTCAAAGTGGTGATAAGATGAGTGGTGCAGTTATTTTTGGGGTTGATCAAAAAAAAGAAGCAAATATTAACTCAATATATAAAGAAGCAGTTAAAAATCTTGATTTAAAAAAGTATGATATTGTAGTAGGTCAAGGTATTAAAGATGAGTTGTTTTTATTAAAAGATGATAAAGTAACTTTATATTTCACTTCATTAAATCCAAGTGGATTTTCTATGATGCCAAAAATGAAAAGGTTCAAATATAAAAGTGCATTTACTTCAGGGCTTCATGCTTATGATAAAGCATATATTTATACTTCAATTGAATCACTGCAAACTATAATGCAAAAAGACTCAAACAGCTTTGATGGAATACATGTTTACTCAAATAACGCTTTTGATGATATAGAGATTTTAAGAAAAGATTTAAAAAAAGAAGGAGTTGGAATTGTTGGATGGTGGCAACAAAATGGAAACTTTTTTGCAGCAATGCAAATGGAGAAAAAAGCACTTTTTATAGTACTTATGCTTATTATTCTTGTTGCATCATTAAATATTATCTCTTCACTTCTTATGACTGTTATGAGTAGAAGAAAAGAAATCGCCCTACTTTTATCTATGGGAGCTAGTGCTAAAGAGATAAAATCAATCTTTTTAAAACTTGGTACTATTATTGGATTTTCAGGAATTGTTATTGGAGTTTTCTTGGGATTTTTTGGTATGTGGATATTAGATACTTTTGAGATTATTTCTCTTCCTGCTGATGTATATGGAACATCAAAACTTCCCCTTGATTTGGACTTAATTGACTTTATTTCAATTGTTATTGGTGCTGCTGTTATTGTTACTTTATCTTCATATTATCCTGCTAAAAAAGCAACTAAAATAGATGTTATTGATGTATTAAGAAATGAGTAGAATAAACTTTTCTACTCATTTATTCAAATAGTTTCAATGGCGATTTGATAATTCTTTTTATTACATTTACAGGAGCATTTATTGAATCTTTTGCAATATTTGATACTATTTTAGGATCATCTAAAGTTCCACTTAATTCAATTTGTGTTTCAACTCGCTTTTTATCACCTAAGAATACATAATTAAGTATAGGAATAGAGCCTACAACACTTGAATAACCCTTAAAAAAGATAAGATTTAATTTTCCATCAATTACTCTTGAATCAAGATCAACCATCATTTTACCCTCAAAATCAATACCATTTCCAACAGTAACTATCTCATTTAAGTTTAAAAAGTTTGTTTCAAAATTATAAACAAAATCTATATATCCATCATTTACTTTATAACCATTTAAAGCAAAGCCCTCATTTGAAGCCATTGATGCAATTGATGGAATTGCTAATAGTGGATTTATCAATGCAGGTGAAGTATTAATTAGTGTTACAATATTTGTAATAATTGAAAGGTTTTCAATCTTATTTTCACTTAATATAACTTTTCCATCTAAACTCTTTTCATCTCCTGATGCAATAAAAACAACACTACCACCTTTTAAAACTTCTTTATTTGCTAAAGTATTTATAAACTTATCATTTAAATTATTAGCTTTTATTTTTATTTTTTTATCTTTGTCTTTTTTATAAGTAACTAATATTTTCTTATTTTCTAAAGTAAAACTTTGTTCATTTTCATCTGCTTTTATATAATACTTTTTAGCCAATGCTTTATATTCATCATTTATAACAATATTTGAATTTTGTGCATCTATTTCTAAAGTTTTAAAACTACTTAAATCATTATTATCATCTTTAGTTCTAACATGCAAATCATAATCTTGTAAGTTTAATTTTAAACTTTTATTTGGAACTATATATAATGTAACTTTTTTATCATCTGTTTTTAATTGTAAATTCTCTTTTTTTAAATCATAAATACCATCTAAATTATAGTTTGTAACTTGTTTTGTATCTTGGTAAAAAGGAAAAGTTGAAGTAACAAAATCTCCTTTGAAATTAACTTTTGAGTCTTTTATATTTACAAATGCTTCATTTGCAAAGTACTCATTTTTATCAATTGTTAAATTCATATTTTTCATATGTAAATTTATATTTTCATTTGATATATTATTTGTTTTATTTGAACTTTTTTTAAACTTATCTGCATTTATATCAAAATAGCTTAGTTTGACTTCAAGGGGCATATTCTCTATTTTTTTAATAATTATATTTTTCTTTTTGCTTGATATAAATAAATCTTCATTTCGTATTTGACCTAAGAAATTAAGCTTATTTATCTTTTTATTATTTTTAAAAATAGGATATTCAAGATTATCAAGAAGTAAGTTAAAGTCGATTTTATTATTGTTAAAAACTTCTAAATCAATACTTCCATTTTTTATATTTAATTTCTTTAATAAAGCAGAATACTCATAAATTTGTAAAAGTTCTTTTATATTAATATCTATACTATCTTTTTTAATACTTAGTTGTGTATTTATGTCATCAAATTTTAAAATTGTATCTTTTGTAAAATCAATAGCAATTGCTGTTTTTAAATCTTTTGCATTAATTATATCTTCATCAGAGCTTTTTATTTGCAAAGAGTTTAAAAGAACATCACCATTTGCTAAAGAGTTATTTGTATCAATATTTAAATTTAATCTTCCCTCAAACATATCTTGATGTTTAATATGTGAATTTTTAATAATTACATTTGAACCTTGCAATTGAACTTTTGCATCTTTTGTAAAAAATTCAAAGTTTTGTAACTTAAAAGTTGAATCTTTAGCTTCAAAATAACCAGTTGTTTTCATATCTTTTTCTAATAAATATGGAACAACTAAAGTAAAAGTTGAGTTTGTAACTCCTTTTGTTTGCTTAAGGGGTAAGTAAATGTCATATGCTTTTAAAATACCTAAAATATCATCATTTAATGCACTTTTTGTTTTTATATTAACAACAACTTCACCATTTGCTTCACTTGTAAGATTATTAATAACAACAGAACTTCCATATAGTTTTGTTTTATCATAAGTTGGTTTTTCCATTGTAAACTTTAATTTATCATCTTCATAATCAACACTTAGTTTTTTAGTATTTACAGTTTTAGCATTTTTATGAAATCTTATTTTTGCATTTTCTATAGTTGCATTTCCCTCAAAAGAGTCTAATACAGGTTCAAAAGTATCTGTTTTTAATTTCCCATAAAAATAATTAAGTTTCATTTTACCAGTTACATTATCATACATCCAAGCTTCTGCAATATTACTTGATAAGCGTACAAAATCTCTTACAAACTTAATATTATCTAACTCATTTGTATTTATATAAAAATCCAAATAATCTTTATCCGCTTGTAAGTTCAATTCTCCTGAAACATCTTTGTAAGAATATTTTCCTAAATATGTAACAATTTCTTTGAACATATTGACTTTTACTTTACCTTTGAAAAAAAGTTTTAAATCTTTTAAATACAAAGAGTAAAGGTCTAAGGTTATACTTTTTGAATGAACATCTATTTTTGAAGATAAGTTTAAATATTGATTATCTAAATAAAGATGCTTTTTATCATAATAAATTGTAAAAATATTATCATTTATTTTTAATGTTTCAATATTAATTTCTTTAAAATATTCTAATAAAGAAGGAAGCCTCTTAATATTGGTTTTTAGGTTATCAAGTGAGTTGTTTGTCTCTTGTTTATTTGATTTAAATGTTACCTGTTTTATATTTACAATAAGTTTTTTATCAAACTTTATATACAATTTCGAAACTGAAACTTCACCAAAAGAGATTGAATCAATTTTTATGCCAAAAAATAATAAAAAAACAAATGCAAAAACTAAACAGACAAGTGAGAGAATAAAGAGTTTAATTCTTTTTGACATTACTGAACTTATCCTTGTCTTTTCTATAGTTGTACTATTTTACTTAACATTACCATTAAGTACAACAAAAGTTATATTTATACCTAAAGGTAGTACAAATAGTATTATAACATATTTAAATAAATCAGGATATGAATTAGGACTTATAGATAAAGTTTATCTTAGATTTTTAGGCTACCCACAAAGTGGTTGGATTGATATAAAAGAAAACTATCTTACAAAAGCTGATTTTTTATATAAAATCACTACATCAAAAGCTGCTTTAAAAGATATTACATTAATTCCAGGAGAAACATCTTATGTTTTTTTAGATGATATATCAAAGAAAATGAATCTTTCAAGAAAAAATCTTCAAAAAGTTTATGATAAATATGCATACAAAAAAGATGGAAATATTTTAGCTGATACATACTCTTTACCTTATGGTATGAAAGAAGATCACCTTTTATTTTATCTTTTTTCAACTACAAATAAACAATATGAAAGTATCTCAAATAAAATATTTGGAGAGTATGATAAGAAAAGATGGTACTACTATATTACCTTAGCTTCTGTAATTCAAAAAGAGGCTGCTAATAGTGATGAAATGCCAATTGTTTCAAGTGTAATACACAATAGATTGAAAAAAGGCATGAAACTACAAATGGATGGAACTTTAAATTATGGTAAATATTCACATATTAAAATCACATCACAAAGAATAAAAGAAGATAATAGTTCATATAATACTTATAAAAATAGAGGTCTTCCAGAACATCCAATTTGTGCTGTAAGTTTAGATGCAATAAAAGCTGCAATTTTTCCAGCTAAGACAGACTATTTATATTTTGTAAAAAATGAAAAAAATGGACTGCACTCTTTTTCAAAAAGCTATAAAGAGCATGTAAATAATATCAATAAAAATAGAATAATTAAAAGAAATTTAAAGAAAAAAACAAAAGAAAAAAAACAAGAAATTCAAAAGAAAAAAAGCAATTCTAAAACTAAAGAAAGCCCTAAAAAAGAACTCTATGTATTTCCTAAAAGCAATTCTAAAGAAAACACAAAATCAATAAAATCTCTTTTTGATAATGTAAAATAGTTAATGTGAATTTATGAAACAAAGATGTCATTATCTTATAATACACACCATGTTTTAAAAGCTATCAAATAAACTAATGTTATTATATTGTACATTTGAATTTGGTTGATTTAACCTAAATTAATTGAACTAAAACATGAGGAAGAAATATGACAAAACAAACATCACAGATAATCTATACAAAAGTTGATGAAGCCCCAGCATTAGCAACATACTCTTTTTTACCAATTGTTAGAGCCTTTACTAAAAGCTCGAATATTGAGATGGTATCAAAAGATATTTCGCTAGCAGGTAGAATTATTGCTAATTTTCCAGATAATCTAACAGATGATCAAAAAATGAGCGATCACTTAGCTATACTTGGAGAGTTAACAGAAGATCCAAATGCAAATATAATTAAATTACCAAATATATCAGCTTCAATTCCACAATTAAAAGCTGCAATTAAAGAGCTACAAGAAAAAGGCTTTAATGTACCAAATTATGATGAATCAGAAGAGATTACGAAAAGATACTCAAAGATTTTAGGAAGTGCAGTTAATCCAGTACTTAGAGAAGGAAACTCAGATAGAAGAGCACCAGGTGCTGTTAAAAATTATGCAAAAAATAATCCTCATAGAATGGGTGAATGGAAAAAAGATTCTAAAACTGCTGTTGCACATATGCAAAAAGATGATTTTTATGGTTCTGAACTTTCAGCAACAATGGAAAAAGAGAATGATGTTAAAATTTCTTTCATTGATGAAAATGGAAATGAAAAAGTATTAAAAGCTTCAACTCCTTTAGAAGCAGGTGAAGTTATAGATGCTACAAAAATGAGTGCAAAAGCTTTACAAGAGTTTTATCAAGAAGCAATTGATGAAGCAAAGAAAAAAGATGTATTATTATCACTACATTTAAAAGCTACTATGATGAAAGTATCTGATCCAATTATGTTTGGATATGCAGTTAAAGTTTACTTTAAAGACTTAATTGAAAAACATAAAGAGTTATTTGATGAATTAGGTGTTAATTTCAATAATGGTATTGGTGATTTATACTATTATTTAGATAAATTAGATGCAGATAAAAAAGCTGAAATTGAAGCTGATATAGCTGCTATTTATGAAAAACAACCAAGACTTGCAATGGTTAACTCACATAAAGGTATTACAAATTTACATGTGCCTTCTGATGTTATTATTGATGCATCTATGCCTGCTATGATTAGAGGTGGTGGTAAGATGTGGAATGCAAACGATAAAGAAGAAGATACACTAGCAATGATTCCAGATAGATGCTATGCAACAACATTTCAAGCAGTTATAGATGATTGTAAAGAAAATGGTGCATTAGATCCAAAAACTATGGGAAGTGTTCCAAATGTTGGACTTATGGCTAAAAAAGCAGAAGAGTATGGAAGTCATGATAAAACTTTTCAAGCTGAAAATAATGGAACTATTAAAGTTACAGATAAAAATGGAAATGAAGTATTTACTTTTGATGTTGAAAAAGGTGATATTTTTAGAATGTGCCAAGCAAAAGATGCACCAATTCAAGATTGGGTAAAATTAGCAGTTACAAGAGCTAGACTTTCAAATACTCCTGCAATTTTTTGGTTAGATGAAAATAGAGCTCATGATGCGCAATTAATAAAAAAAGTAACTGAATATTTAAAACAACATGATACAAATGGTTTAGATATCTCAATTATGTCTCCACTAGAAGCAACTAAAAAAACATTACAAAGAATGAGAGAAGGACTTGATACTATTTCTGTAACAGGAAATGTTTTAAGAGATTATAATACTGACCTTTTCCCTATTTTAGAACTTGGTACAAGTGCTAAAATGTTATCAATTGTTCCACTTATGAAAGGTGGAGGATTATTTGAAACTGGTGCTGGTGGATCTGCTCCTAAGCATGTACAACAGTTTGTTGAAGAGTCTTACTTAAGATGGGATTCACTTGGTGAATTTATGGCATTAGCAGCCTCTTTAGAACACTTAGCAAATAGTCAAGATAATGAAAAAGCTAGAGTTTTAGCTAATACTTTAGATAAAGCTACAGGAACATTTTTAGAAAATGATAAATCACCTGCAAGAAAGCTAGGTTCTATTGATAATAGAGGAAGTCATTTTTATTTAACTCTATATTGGGCACAAGAACTTGCAGCTCAAAATGATGATGCAGAACTTAAAGCACAATTTGAAAAAGTTGCAAAAGAACTTAGTGAAAATGAAGAACTTATTGTAAAAGAGTTAGTGGAAAATCATGGTAAGCCATCAGATATTGGTGGATATTATTTACCTGATGATACAAAAACATTAGCTGCAATGAGACCATCAGCTACACTAAATAATATAATTGATTCAATCTAAATCTTTAAATTGAACATAAAAAAAGGCAAAAGTTTAAAACTTTTGCCTTTTTTTTATTTTAAAATGATTATTTTATATAATCAACTAATGAAGCAAGATTTGTTTTCATCTCTTCTTCGCTCATAGTACCATCTAAAGCACCCTCTTTTACACTTCCTTTAAATACATTAGAGATTGAACCATTTTCATTTACTAAATATGCTATGTAAGTTGTTTTTTCATTATCTGTAACACCTAAAGCTTTAATCATATCACCATCAAAATCATAAATCATTGGTGTATCTCTACCCTCAACTAACTCTTCTAATTTTCCAGGTATAAACATCTTTTTTACAAACCAAGGAGCACTTGAAATATTTGCAACCATAACATAAGGAATTTGAACATCATAATATTTTGGAAGTTCTCTTACTACTGATAAAGAGTCATGATTTCCAACAATTATCAAAGCCTTTGAACCTGTTTGGAATAAATCTTCTTTTGATACTTTTCCATCTTTACCTACAATTTCAAACTCTTTTGGTAAATTTGATAAAGTTAATGAACTTGTATCACTTACTTGCGTTTTAGTTTCAGCTGGCTTATCTGCTGTTGCATAAACTAATATACCAAAAGCAATTACACCTAAAACTACAATTTTAAAAATATTTTTCATTACACATTCCTATCTTTTTTGGAAATTCTATCAAATTCATATTAACGATTATTTAACTTTATTTTCTTAACCCATCGTTTAAATAATCTATTAGTTAAAATAGACTCATTAATAACTTTTTTATTCATTAAAAACTCTACTAAACTATTTGCTAAATAAGGAGATAAAACAAAGCCTCTTCCACCTACTCCATTTATAATGTAAAGGTTTTTCTTTTTAATCAATTTATCATCCGTAACAAAACTTCCATTTATTAAATGAGGATATTTTTCTATGCTTGCTTTACTATCAATCAATTCTCCCACCATTGGAAAATAATCAACACTACAAGATCTTGCACCAACTTTTATATCTATTATTTCAATATCCTTAAGATTAATTATATCTTGTGCTAGACTCAAAAGTTTTTCATTATTTTCTTCTTCAATTTCCTTTAATAACTTTTTGCATTCTAAATCACTTGATTCATTAAATCTATGATGTGTTGCTCCAATTGATATTAAGTTTCTATTTTCATATTTACTAGAAGAACTAACAGAACACTCTTTATGATAGTTAATACTATTAGAACTTGAAGTTAATACATCAATTTTTTGACCCCAAACAGGACGAATTTTAAGATAATCTTCTTTAATTAAATTAACATTATGACCTGTTGCAAGAATTAAATTTGAAGTTATTAACTCATCATTTATAATCCATTTTGATTTTTTATCTTGCTTTAAAGAAAAAACTTCATAATTAAATAGTGTTTCGAACTCATTTTTAATTTTTTTTGCAAAATCTTTTGGTGTAATTCTTGAACCTATATCAAAAAAATATCCCTTTTCTGTTTTTTCATACTCAAAATCCATAAAAGCTTCATACTCTTCAAACTTTTGTTTATCTTTCTCATTTTTAGGAATACGACATACACCACAATTTATAAAATCATCTTTTAATATATTTTTATAAAAATCAAGGGAAAACTTCAATGAATCTGATACTAATGTTTTAAAACTATTCTCTTTTCCTAAAAGTGGAGATAAAAATGCTCCAGCTGCACTACTTGCTTCACTTAATAAACAATCATTTTTCTCAATCAATAAAACTGATTTACTATATTTTGATAAAAAATATGCAGTACAAACTCCTGCAATACCCGCTCCAACTATTATATAATCATAACTTTTATACATTTTTTTCAATCTCTTTTTGAAGTTGAAAATTTGGTCGCCAATAACCTCTACCACCCCTTAAACTAATACAAGTATAATCAGGAAATTTTTTTCTATAAAAGTTCAATCTCTCTTTTGTTGTTTTTCCAGTATCACAATAAAAAACAAATACTGTTTTTTTTGGATACTCTTTCATTTCAAAAGGATTATATGTAATTGATTCAATATTTGCTAATGGCTTTAAAATAGTGTCAACTAAAACCACTTTTATACCATCTTTTTCTAGTAGTTTGGCATATTTAAATAACTCTTCTTGTGTCCATTCATCTTTTTTTAACATTTTCATACCTATTTAACTATTTTTTGGATAAAATTTAGTAATAACGAATGATTACAAAATAAGGCTTAATTTATGAATATACTTGTTGCAGATGACTCAAAAATGGCAAGAAAAATTGCAATAAAAACAATAAAAGAGACACTAAGTGAAAATCTACAAGCAAATATTATAGAAGTTAATAATGGAGAAGAAGCTTTAGCTACTTACAAAAATGAGAATATAGATGTGGTATTTTTAGACTTAACAATGCCTATAATGGATGGCTTTGAAGCATTACAAAAAATCAAAGAGTATGATAAAGATGCTAAGGTTATAGTTGTTTCAGCTGATATACAAAAAACTTCTATGGATAAAGTAAGAGAGTTTGGTGCAATAGATTTTGTTAAAAAACCAATAAATAGTGAAAAAATGAATCAAATAATTCAAAAATTTCTATAGGAAGCCAAGTAATGAGTAATGAAATTATACTAAATGAAGATGAAAAAGATTGTTTACAAGAATTAATGAATATTGCATATGGTTCAGCAACAGCAGCAATTACTGAAATTCTTGATGCATTTGCTACTTTAAGTATTCCTAGAATTGAAGTTATTAAAACAAAAAATTTAAAAAAACACTTGAGTAAAGAAGTAAATCTAAATTCAACTCATTTTGTTTGCATGCAACAAATAAATGGTCCAATTGCAGGAGAAAATCTATTTGTAATTGATAATAATTCAGCAAAAAACATAGCAATAAAATTTGGTTTAGAAGAAGATGAAATAACAGAAATTGAGCTTTGTGATATTATTTTAGAAATTACAAATATACTCTCTTCTTCAACAATTAGTAAATTAGCAGAAGATATGAAAGCAATGGTCTCTTTTTCTCCACCTGATGTAAAAATACTTGATAATATAAACAAATTAGATAATCAATTTATTGAAAAATATCAAAATGTAATTATAATTTCTACAAGACTTAAATTTGAAGATTTAGATATTGATGGACAGCTAATGATTTTAACAACTGATAAATCAATTAGTTATATTAAAAAAACTATAAATAAAATTCTTAATGAGATATAATATGCCAGTAAAAAAATTTGAATTCATATGTAATACTGTTGACAATGGTGTAATAATATTAGATGAACAGTTAAATGTTCATTTTTGGAATAGCTGGTTAGAATCAAGAACAAATATAAAATCAGAAGAAATTATATCAAAAAAATTAACAGATTTTTTCTATGATATAAATGAAAATACTTTAAAAAGAAAAATAAAAGCCTCATTAGCTCTAAACTCTTCTACATTTTACCATACTGGAATAAATAAATATTTATTAAATATAGAGTTAAATAAAGTTGCAAATAAAGTTTTTGAAAATATGCAACAAGCAATAACAATAACACCATATGATAAAGATAAAAGATTAGTATTTTTATATATTTATGATAATACTTTATTATGTGAAACAAATTATGAATTAGAAAAAACAAAAAATAGTTTAGAAGATTCACTTGAAGAGATAAACTTATTACTAAATACAACACTTGAAGCTATTTTTCTATTTGAAGATGATAAATGTACAAATGCAAATGATATTGCATTAGAACTTTTTAAATATGAAAAGAAAAATGAAGTTATAAACAAAGAAATTTATGAATTTATCGATACAAAATCTTTAGAAAAAACATCTGAAATAAAAAATAAACCAATTGAAATTAAAATGTCAAGAAAAGGTGGTTCAACTTTTCCTGCTTTAATTAAAATAAAAGATACAAAATTAAAAAATAAAAGATTTAAAATTTTAACAGTAATGGATTTAAGTGAGATAAAAAGAAAAGATAAGCTTTTAGTAGAACAAACAAAAATGGCAGCTTTAGGGGAAATGATTGGAAATATTGCCCATCAATGGAGACAACCTTTAAGTACAATTACAACAGCTGCTAGTGGTCTTAAAATGCATAAAGAGTTGGAAATTTTAACAGATGATATATTTATAGAATCAATTGATGCAATTACAAGAAACTCAAAACACTTATCACAAACAATCGATGATTTTAGAGACTTTTTAAAAATCGATAAAAAAAGAGTAGAGTTTAATATAAAAGATAATATAGAAAAAAATATATCAATTCTTGAGGGAACACTAAAAAACCAATCAATACAATTGGTTTTAGATTGTGATGATAATTGTATAATTAGAAACTATCCAAATGAATTAACCCAAGCATTCTTAAATATAATAAATAATTCTAAAGATGCATTTATAGATAAAAATGTAGATTTATCAAAAAGATTTATATTAGTAAAAATATATAAAAAAAATAATAACCTTATAATAAAAATCAAAGATAATGCAAAAGGTATTGACCCAGCAATTATAGATAAAATTTTTGAACCATACTTTACAACAAAACACAAAGATGTAGGAACAGGACTTGGACTTTATATGACGCATCAATTAATAGAGATTAGTATGAATGGAAGAATTGAAGCATATAATAAAAGTTTTAACTATAAAAATATAAATATGTATGGAGCATGCTTTAAACTAACACTTCCACTAGACTAAGCATAATTGAGTCATCACTGCTAACTTTTATCTTTAAGTTGATTGACATTGACTCAACTTTTTTGCTATAATAATGTAAAATACAAACAATTATAAATGGAGTATAAATGGCAAAAAGTTTATATGAAACACTAGAAACAAATGAAAACGCATCTGTTGATGAAATAAAAAAAGCTTATAGAAGATTAGCAAGAAAATATCACCCAGATGTAAATAAAGACCCAAAAGCAGAAGAAAAATTCAAAGAGATAAATGCTGCTTATGAGGTTTTAAGTGACCCTGAGAAAAAGCAACAATACGATCAATTTGGTGATTCTATGTTTGGAGGTCAAAACTTCCATGATTTTGCAAGAGGACAAGCAGGATCAGGAATTGATTTGGATGAAATTCTAAGACAGATGTTTGGTCAACAAGGTGGCTTTGGAGGAGCTTCTGGTTTCTCTAGTGCCTTTGGTCAAGGTGGATTTAGTAATAGTGGATTTGGTGGATATGAAGAGCCTGATTTAGATATGAATGCACAAATTACTATTGCATTTGACACATCAATTTTAGGTGGGAAACAACATATTTCACTAAATAATGACTCTTTTGATATTAAAATACCAGAGGGTATTAAAGATGGACAAAAAATAAGAGCAAAAGGTAAAGGAAAAGCCTTGGGTTCTCAAAGAGGTGACTTAATAATAAAAGTAAATGTAGCGCCTAGTCCTGAATATGAAAGAGATGAAGATACTTTAACTAAATCTTTTGATATACCACTTAGTACAGCACTATTTGGAGGAAAAGTAGAGATTAAAACAATACATAAAACTATTACTCTAAAAGTTCCTGAAAATACAAAACAAAATCAGAAATTTAGAGTAAAAGAGCTTGGAGTTTTCAATAGAAAAATAGGTAAAAGAGGTGATCTTCACTTAAAAGCAAATATCAAACTTCCAAAAGTTCAAGAACTAGATGAAGATTTAATTGAATTGTTAAAAGAGAAATTACCAAAGGAGTAAGCAATGGAAAACAATGCATACACTGAACCTGTTTATCTTATCTCAGCGGTTGCTCAAATACTTAATATTCATCCGCAAACTCTAAGGCAATATGAACGAGAGGGACTTATAAAGCCCTCTCGTACAAATGGTAAAATAAGACTATATTCTCAAAAAGATATAGACCATATAAAATATGTTTTAACCCTTACAAGAGAGTTAGGCATAAATCTAGCAGGTGTTGATTTGATTTTAAGATTAAATAAAAAAATTGAAAAATTAGAAACTGATGTTAGTAAATATAAAAATAGATTAAAAGAGGTAAATAATTTTGGAGTTGTTCCAAACTCTAAGGCATTGGTAATTAAAAAAAGCTCTTACGATTTAGTTATATTTGAAGAGTAATTAACTCTTCATTTATAGTTGATATTGAACCACATACTCTCTCATAAGAGGTGGAATATCTAAGTAATTCTCATCATTTACAGATAACTTAGCATTTGAGTTATCTTGTCTTTCACTATTTTTATCATAATCATCATCTGTATCATTTTTAGACTCAAATCCTGTTGCTACAATTGTAATTTTAACTTCATCAGTCTGAAGTGTGCTATCAGTAGTGGTACCAAAGATAATCTCTGCATTTGAATCAATATTATCATGAATAGAACCCATAACATTATTAATAGCAAATAACGAAACCTGCGGATGAATATTAAAATGGATTAAAATACCTTTTGCTCCACTTAATGATACTTTATCAAGTAAAGGAGAGTCAATAGCATCTTCTAAAGCTCTAAGTGCAGCATCTTCACCTTTTGCTCTACCAATACCCATAAGAGCCATACCCTTATGTTGCATTATTGTTTTTACATCAGCAAAGTCAGTATTAATATCAGAATTACCTGGATTTAAAATAACTTCACTCATTCCATTTACTGCTTGATATAATATATTATCAATAATTTTAAAGGCATCTTTCATACCAACATTTTCATCAATAATATCAAGCAATCTATCATTTGGAACTACAATTATTGAATCACTTACTTTTTTAAGTTCTTCAAGACCTAAATTTGCAAGTCCTGCTCTTTTTTTACCTTCCCAAGTAAAAGGTTTAGTAACAACAGAAACAGTTAAAGCACCTACTTCTTTTGCTGCTTTTGCTATAATAGCAGCAGCACCAGTTCCAGTTCCACCACCAAGACCTGCTGCAATAAATATTATGTCAGTTCCTTTAAGAGCATTTTTAATATCTTCATAACTCTCAACGGCAGAATCTCTACCAACTTCTGGTTTCATTCCAGCACCTAAACCTTTAGTTAGCTTAACTCCTAACTGTATTTTTTTAGGTGCTCTTGAAATATTCAATACTTGCAAATCTGTATTTGCAGCAATTAAGTCAATTTTATGAGTTCCCTCTTGGATCATGTGGTTAATCATATTACAACCACCTCCACCAACTCCAATTACTGAAATCTTAGCTATATTTTCTCCGATTGTTTGATTAGGCATTTCCACTGTAATATCATCCACATTAAATAAATTATCCATTAAAACCACTCCGAAACTTTACTCCAGAATCTAGACATACCTCTTCCTTTATCTTTTTTAGATAGTGTTGGAAGTTTAGTATTGTCTTCTTTTTCTAAAGTCTCATTGATTTTTTCTTTTAGCTTCTCTTCTTTTATTACTGGTTCCTCTTTTTGAATAGGAGGAATAGTAAGCTCTTCTTTTTTTATAGCTCTTTTCATTAGTTTCTTATTAGAATCTAATTCATAAGCTCTATTATCATCAAGACCATAAAAAAGAAGTCCAACAGTTGTTGATAGTGTTGGATCATCAAAATTCATATATCCATTTTTAATATTAATTGGATTTGAAATTTTTATTGGAGTATTTTCAAATACTTTTGTTGCAAGCTCTTTTATTCCTGATAACTGACTCATACCACCAGTTATCACAATACCTGCTCCTATATTTTCTTGTATCCCACTTTGTCTTAATTTGTTTCTTACAAGTACTAAAATTTCTTCTACTCTTGCATGAATTATTGTTTGAATATGATCCAATGAAACCTCAGATGTACTTTGTTCATCCCCAATTCTTGGAATTTTGACTTTCTTTATAGTTAAATCTTCATTTTCATTTGATTTTAGTAAATTACCATATTTTATTTTTAATGTTTCAGCTGCATTTGGAGGAGTGTGTAGCATAACAGATAAATCATTTGTTATATGATTTGAACCTACAGGTATAAAGCCATTAAATACAATTGAGCTACCTTTGTAAGAGACAAATTCAGTTGTTGTTCCTCCTATATTAATAACAGTAGCCCCAAACTTATTTTGCTGTTCATCTAAAAGTGATATGGCACTTGCATATCCATCTAGTACAAAATTTGTAAGTTCAATTCCTGCTTGTTTTAAAGCAGATTTTACATTTGTAAGTGCTGTTCTTTTAGCTGTAACTATATAAACAGACACTTCAAGTCTTGAACCATTCATATTTAAAGGATTTTCAACATCCTTTGAATCATCAACTTTAAAAAATATTGGTAATACATGTACTACTTCATATTCTGGAATAATAGTTGCATTATATAAAGCCATTTGCATAACTTGATTTATTTCAGTTTCAGTAATAAGACCATTTGGAACATTTACTGAACCTAAACTCCTTAAACCTTTTGTGTATGCGCCAGATATAGATATAACAGAGGAGTCAATTACTTCTGATGTACTTCCTCTTGCTATATTAACTGCATTTTTAATAGCTTTAGAAGCCACTTCAATATTTGTAATTGACCCTTTATTTATACCTTCACTTTTACTTGTTCCCGTACCTAATATATTTATTTTGCCATCTAAGTTATTCTTTGCTATTACTGCTGTTATACTAGTAGAACCAACATCTATGGCTAAAAGAGTCTTATTACTCAATTACTATTCCTTTGTCTTTAGTGAAGACTGAATTTCATATCTATTTTCAAGTCTTTTGATTAGATTATTCATTAATTCTGTATTTTGTAAATTTTCAACAGTTTGCTTGATACTTTCATCTCGTGTTTTATCATAATTTGCAAATCTTGAATCATTAATTTTATAAAGTACAACTTTATTTCCTAAATCAATTTGACCTTTTTTAGTATCTGTTCCAAATAACTTATTTAAAAATTGTGAAGCTTCCATTTCATTTAAACCATTTATATTTGAAACTGATGTTCTGTCAATCCAACCTATATTTATACCTTTAAAATTATCTAACTCTTTCTTAGATAGTGCTTTTAATTTTAAAGTTTTTTCATTATTTATAAAATCTTGTGTTACTTTTTGTTTTGCTTGTTCAAAACTTAACTGTTTTGGAAAGATTTTTTTATTAACTTTTACAATAATAAATTTATCATTATATAAAAATGGTTTTTTCAAGTCACCAGCTTTTGATTTTTTAATTATTGCATTATTTTCACCATATGGTAACTCATTTTCATAAAATACTATATTCTTTGTAAAATCTTTCTCACTCTTTTTATACTTTATATACTCTCTTAAAGCATCTTTTTTTGTATCTTTTAAATCAAGTGCAAATTGAATATCATCTTTTGCTTCTTCAAAACTTTTTATTTTATCATTTTCTTTTCTGAAATCTGTTTTAAAGTTTTCGTAATAGCTTTGCATATCTTCTAAAGAGTGTTTACCTTTTTTTATATCAACAATAGCATAATCAATATCATACGAATTGTCTGACATATAATTTACTTTATTTTTTTCCCAATACTCTTTAATTTTTTCTTCATTTAGTGAAACAGTAATATTTTCTTTATTTAAAATTTTAATATCAACATTATCTTCTAAAAATAAAAGTTGATTTAAAAGTTTTATTTCTGTATCAGTAGCAGAAACTTCAAAAAGTTTTTCAATCTTTTGAAGCAAAGTATTTCTTTTTAAAGAGTCTTCAAACTCAGTTGCAGTTGTACCATTTCTATTTAAAACTTTAATATAAGTATCTTTATCAAACTTACCATTTATAATAAATGCATCATATTTTAAAAGTTCTTTAGCAATATCTTCATCAGTAACTGTTAAACCTAACTCATCAGCGTATGATAAAATAAGATTTTTCTCAATAGACATTTTATATGCTAAATCTTTTAGTTTTAGCTTTTCTGCCATCTCTTTACTAAAATCATCTCCAAAAATTCTTGAATATTGTTCATATAAAGCAGAATATTCTCTTTGATATTCATTAACTGTAACTTCTCTATCACCAACTACAGCAACTGCTCCACTTTTTTTACCAAAATCATAGCTTCCCCATCCTACAAATCCAGCACCAACAAAAGCTATTGTACTAATCCAAATAGTACTAACTAGCCACTTTTTATGTCTTTGCATCCAAGTTATCATATAATATATTCCTCTAAAAATTTTCAATATATATTACAGAAAAGTTGCTTTTAGTTACGTTAAATTGTAGTTTGCATCAAGTCATTTATAACTGATTCTCTTATTGTAGTTTCTATTCTTTTACAAGCGCCCTTAAAAGCATCATCTTCTCCCACAATATAGCACATACTTTTTGCCCTCGTAATTGCTGTATATAAAAGCTTTGTATTATGCATAATATAGTGAGAAAAACTCATAGGTATTAAAGCATTATCATACTCCATTCCTTGGGTTTTATGTATAGTTAGACAATATGCTAAAGACAATAGTGAACTCAAGTCATCCATATCATAAAAAACTACCATATCATCATTTGGATATAAAACAATACATTTTTTTTCATCAAAATCAAGTTTTATAATCAAACCTAATTGACCATTAAAAACTCGTCTTTCTAAAAAATCTTGAGAGTTAGATTTATACATACTCATAGTTTGACATTTCATGTTCTCATTTTTAATATGAATTACTTTATCACTTAGCTTGTATTCATAAAGTCTTGTTTTTACAGACTGTTCCCTTGAACTATTAAATAATTTTTGAAGTTGCATATTTAGATTTTCAACACCTAAAGTTCCATTTTTCATAGGCGTAATAACTTGAAAAAGTGTTAATGCTTTTGAAATATCTTTATTTTTAATTAATTTATAAAATCTTTGAATATAACTTGCGGATATATTCAAAATATTATTTAGTATCATATCTGAATTTTGAACTCTTATTGAAGCAAAGTCGTTTGAAGAGACTGAGTTTTTAATAGCATAATAATTATCAATAGATACATCAATAAACTTAAAATCTTCATAATTTTCTTTATAACTTGGTACTTTTCCTTGTCTTATATCATTTGCAATAACTGCGATTGCTTGATTTTCGTTTTGTCTATAAATCTTTGTTAATTTACAAATTGAAGCAAGATTATATTTAATTGCATCTGAAAGGATATTTCCAGCACCAATAGCAGGCAATTGACCATCATCACCCACAATTATAAAGATTGTATCATCACTAATTTTTGAGATAATTTGGTAAAAAGTAACAGAATTAACCATTGAGGCTTCATCTAATAAAACAACTTTATATGGAAAAAAATCTTTCTCTTTATGTTTTACTAAAAGTGATTGAATTGTGCAACTTTCATATCCTGTAGTATCTGAAATCCTTTGACTTGCAATTCCACTTAAGGCAATTGTGATAATATCATCATAGCCAACAATCTCTTCTAATAACTCCAAAATAGCTCTACTTGAAGTAGATTTTCCTGTTCCTGCATAACCTATTAAAAATAGTGTATTTTGACCTTCATTTATAAGTTTAACAGCTTTTTTTTGTTCAGGACTTAAATTAAATCCTAAACTTTTCTCTTTTTTTTCTAGATAATCATCTATATTTGATACTATATTTTTCAAATGTCTTTCATCTTTTCGTCTTTTGAAAAATTCTAATATCTTTTTTTCTGCTCTATAAAGCATTGAAATAGCAACTCTATTCTCTTTTGTAGTAAATAACTCTTCATTTGCAAGCATTTGAACAATACTATTTTCATAAAGCATCTCTTCATTGCTAAAACCTAAAGATTCATCTAAAAGCCTGTATAAATGATATTTGTCAATTGAAGAGTTTCCATTATTATCACAAAACTCTTTTAATGTATAATTTAAACAAGCCATTATTCTAAATTCTGAGCGTTCATCAATTCCTAAAGACTTAGCTATTTCGTCAGCTTTTTTAAAACCTATTCCTTTAATATGTATCAATATATATGGATTTTTTTTGATTTTTTCAATTATATCTTCAATTTCACCAAAATTTGAGTATATTTTAGTGATTAAGCTTGAGCTAACACCATATTTTGAAAGAAAACTTCCAAGCTCTCTTAAGTGTTGGAATTTTTGCCAAGATGATACTATCTTTTCTAATTTCTTTTCTTTTATACCTTTAAATTTTAAAAGTTTTTCAGGAGTTTCATTTAAAACTTTTATTAACTCTTCTTCTGTATATTCTTCTAATAACTCTTTTGCAAATTTTTGCCCTATTCCTTTTACAATCTTTGTTAAAAAAAAATAAAGCTCAGCTTCTTTTATTTCTAAAGTATCAAAGATAAATTGAACACCATATTTTTTATGGGTTACCCAATTACCAGTAAGAACTATCTCTTCTCCCACAATTTTTTCAATATCTGTGTCAAAATAAACACCGCAAATTCTTTGATTGTTTTCTAAAACTGCTGATATAAATTTTGTTTCATCATTTTTATAAAATACTTTTTTTATAACTCCTGATAATTTAAAACTTTTTGGCTCTTCCATTAATATCCATCATCATATTTTGATTTTTTATGCTTTTGTTTTTTATAGTTTTTTTTATTTTTCTCTTTTTGAAGCAAATTGGCATCTTTTAATAAAGTTAATCGTTGTTCTTGAAAATCATCTATTGGATTGTTTATATAACTCATTGTTTTATTGATAAAATTTTTAAGTTCACTCAAATAGTTTGAATGTAAATCAACTGATTTTACTCTATTTAAATCTTCAAAATTTTTTTTAGTCCTTTGAATAAATAGCTGTGTATTAAAATCATCTAACCTAAGTAAAGATAGTGTTCTAGTAAAAAACTTCTCTAAAACTCTTATATATTTAATTCTTTCTTGTTTTTCATGCATTACATAAACAACTTTTGTATATTTTCTTTAGGTCTTGCAATAACGGCATCTCCATCTTTTATAACAACAGGTCTTTCTATAAGCTTTGGATTATTTGCCATTGCTTTAATAAGCTCTTCTTCATTTGTTACATTTTTCAAATTAAGCTCTTTATAAATTGCCTCTTTTGTTCGAATAAGATCTTTTGCAGCAATTCCCAACATTAAAAGAACATCTTTTATCTCTTGTTCATTTGGTGTTTGTTCTAAATATTTTACTATTTTAATATCTAAGTTTTTCTCTTCTAGCAGTTTTAATGCATCTCTTGATTTTTTACATCTTGGATTGTGCCAAATAGTTATATCTTGCATTATAATCCTTTTACTAATTTTAAAAAGATTATACCAAAAGTTTTTTTATACTATATAAATTATTACAAATTGCAATACTTTAAAAACTTGGTAACAAATCATTTAAACCATCTAATCCAAGCTCTTTTAAATCAAGATGAATTTGTCCCATTTTTTTTCTTTTATCATTTGTAATTATTGGAGCAAAAGTATTTAATCCGTTATCATTATTTTGTGTTTGTAATACAAAAATATAATAAATAGATATCTCTTCAATAGCAGTTATTTCTAATTTTTGCTTAAACTCATCGGGTAATTCAAAGTTTAAAGATTTTAAAGCTCCAAAACTCATAAGTCTTAATGTAGCTTCAGTTTCTACACCTTTTATAATTGAAAAAAAATCATCAACTTTTTCAAGAACAAAGCCTTTTTCATCTTCAAAGCCATCAATACTTACTACTACATCATATTCCATAAGTTTAAACCTTTATAAACAGATAAATCATTTTACAAAAACAAACTGTATAAGTCAATTTGAGAAAAATTGAAAATTTATGCTATACTTTATCTTATGTTAGTTGGAAATAATTCACTTTTAAATATTCTTTTACCAAACCAAGATAATAAGGTACTAAAAGATGTGCTAAAAGAAGCTGATTCAAAAGCACTAGATAGTATGATAAAAAATAATTCATCTATTCAAGATGTACTAAAAAATCTATTTGAAGATATAAAAAGTGGAAATAAAAATAATGAAACTATACAAAATATACTTAAAAACTCTACACTATTTAAAGACCTAGGAAGTTTTACAAATACATTAAAAACACTATTGTCACAAGTAGCAAATGAACCCTCATTTAGTAAATACAAGCCTATGCTTGAGTCATTTTTAACACAAATAGATAATGTAAATGAGAATAATTTAAAAGAATTACTTTCAAAATCAGGTGTTTTTTTAGAATCAAAAATCCTAGAAAAAGCAAACAGTTCAAACTTACCACCAAAACTACTAGAGCTGTTAAATCAAATAAAAAATATAATAAAAAATTTAGATTCACCACAAGCACAACAGATAAATGAAATTATTTCAAAATTAAGTACAAGCCCTAATCAAACAGCAAACTCTATGCAATCTGATATTAAATCAATGATAAACTTACTGCAAGAGGTTTCAAAAAATTTAAGTGATAAAAATGTACAAACTCTAAATAATTTAACAAATCAATTAAAAAGCATAAATGTTGATGCTCAACTAATTGAATCTAAGCTTCAAAATAGTTCAAATACACAAAATATAAAAGATTTAATAACAGTTTTAAAAACTGAACTTTCTCAAATGAAAAGCTTAGAATCAGTTAATGTATTAAGAAATTTAACTAGTTTACAAAACATGGATTTTAATCAACAAGAAATAAAAAGTAGTTTATCAAATATACTCTCTTCTTTAGATTTTCAAAGTAGTAGCATAAAAAATACAAATCTTCAAGAAATAGCAAATAAATTAACTCAAACTTTACAAAATACAAATTTAAATAGCTTAAATCTACAATCCTTAAATGAACAAAAACAACAAATAACAAACCAATTAAAAGATGTTTTATCTCAATTAAAAACTGAAGTATTAATAAATAAAAATATTGAACCACAAAAACTATTAGGACAAATAGATAATATCTTAGCTCAAAAAGATATTTTTTCAAATAATAATACCTTAGAGCCAAAAGCACTTCTAAACCAACTTTTAACTAGTACAGAGATGAAAAACAGCTCTATTTTAAATACAAATATTTCAAATTTAGTAAATCAATTAAAAAATCTAAATGATGATATTGTTTCAATTGAAAATAAAATTCAAAACAATCAAATAGTAACAAATGAAAAAGCAAGCGTTTTAAATCAAATAAAAGAGAGCTTAAACCTATTGAAAAATGAGCTTTTACAAAACAATACCATACAATCAAAAGTTTTAGTTCAAACAATCGATAAACTTTTAAATATGAATAGCCTTTTTGACAATTTAGAGCTACCAGCTGATTTTAAATTACTTCAATCACAAAATAATAGCTTATCAACTTTTCAAAGTAATTTTTTGTCAAATATAAATAGTCTTTTATTAAATTTAAAAGAGACTATTTCTAATATTTCAATTAATCCTAACTCTTCATTTTTACAAAATGAAATATTAAAAACAGTTGATAAAATAGAAAATAGTCTAAAAGAAGGTATCTTAACAGCAACAAATTTACAAAACATTAAAAATGACAATAGTACAATTCAAAATGATATGAAAAGTATACTTTTACAAATGCAAGAAGAGCTTGCTTCAAAATCTTCAGAAACAAAATCTCTTAATGAAGCTTCTAAAAATATAGATAAACTACTTTTTCAAGTTGATTATTATCAGTTACTATCTTTAAGCTCAAATTCAAACTATGTTTATTTGCCTTTTTTATGGGATATGTTAGAAGATGGTTCAATAAGTATGAAAAAAATCAATGAAAAAAAGTTTTATTGTGAGATTAATTTAACACTTAAAGATTTTGGACAAGTACAGCTACTTCTAGCTTTATATGAAAAAAATAAAATTGATTTAACAGTTTTTGCATCAAGAGATGTTTTCAAAAAACTTTTAAGAGAACACTTAACAAAATTAAAGCAATCGCTAAATAGCGTTGGTTTAATTCCTATGGATATTAAACTAATTGATTTAGAAAAAAGAAAAAAAGAGCAAGAAACAACTCAAAATATCTATTCTCAAAAAAGTAGTGAACTTCAAATGGGACTAAATATAAGAGCATAACATGGAAAAACAAAAAATTCAAAAAGCAGCTGCACTTAAATATGATTTAGAAAAAGATAAGGCTCCAAGACTTATAGCAAAAGGTCAAGATCATGTTGCGAAAAATATTATAAAAATTGCAAAAGAGAATGAACTTCCAATAAAAAAAGATGAAGATTTAATAGAACTTCTTTCAAAGTTAGATATAGATAAAGAGATTCCAGATAGTATGTACAAAGCTGTTGCACAAATATTTAGCTTTATTTATGACTTAACAAAGAAAAATAGAGACAATAGTGAGAAATAAGAGCTTTATTGATATAAGTATAAGAGTTATTATAATATAATCGACCATCAATAAAAGAAGTAATATGGCCAAATGAAAAGAAACATTTTTGATAATATTTTAACAGTTGTTTTTGTATTTTTTTTTACAATTATAGTAAACTTTATTTCATCAATCTATTTTAACCCAATATTTTTAATAGGTGTTCTATTTTTAACTTTTATGCATACCATAAAAAGAGAATATTATTACAGCGCCTTTTTTCTAACACTAGCAATGCTATTTTTGGAGTTAAATAATGGATTTAAACCTTTTAGTTTACTTTTATTAAGTTTTTTTGTATATGCATTTATAGCTTCATATATAAAAAGAGTAGTATCTTTTTCACAACTTAATGATTATATTTATATATTAGTATTTTATTTTGGTTTTACTATTTTATATATTATGAATAATACATATTCATATGAACTTTTTTTTACTATTTTTATTAATATTGTAATAGATTTTATAATTGTTGGATTAATGATATGAGAAGATTAAATTTTATTTTACTATTTATTGGTACTCTTATGATAATTTTATTATCAAGAGTCTATTTTTTAAGTATTAAATCAAATACATATTATGAACAATTATCAAAACAAAATTATATAAAAAGAGTATATCAAGCACCATCAAGAGGTCTAATTGAAGATAGAAATGGCATACCATTAGCTATAAATAACTTAGGTTTTTCAATCACAGTAAAACCACATCTAAAATCATATAAAAATAAACAAAAGCTACATAATATTGTAAAAATTATTGCAAAACACTTCCCTGAATATAAAGAAGATGAATTATTAAAAAGATATAAAAAATTAGATTCGCCATATAAACATGATTATGTAAACTTAATAGATTATATTGCATATGATGATTTTTTCTCAAAATTCACTCTATTTAACTCAATAGAAGATATAAAAGTTGAACCATCTGTAAAAAGATATTATCCCTTTCACAATGCTGCTTCACATATTATAGGATATGTTGGAAAAGCTTCAAGGGAGAATATGAACAATAATGAACTTTCAAAATATAGTGGTATTGTTGGGAAAAATGGTTTAGAGAAATATTATAATGAAAAACTACAAGGTACATTAGGATATAAAGATATCAAAGTAAATGCCTTAAATAAAGAGCTTGAAGTATTAAAAGAGAAAAAACCAAATGAAGATAATAACTTAAAACTTACAATTGATATAAAACTTCAAAAATATATTCAAAAAATATTTACACACAAAAGTGGTGCAGTAATAGTTATTGATGTAAATAATGGCGAACTTTTAGCTGCTGCGTCTTTTCCTGAGTTTGATAATAATATTTTTGTAGGAGGTATTTCTCAAAAAGATTGGGATGAGATGAGAAATAGTTTTGACCACCCTTTTACAAATAAACTAGTAAATGGTTTATACCCTCCAGGTTCAATACATAAAATGGGTGTAGCTTTAGCTTTACTTGAACATGGTATTTCTCCAAGTTACTCTGTTTATTGTAATGGTGAGTTACAAATAGGAAATAGAAAGTTTAGGTGTTGGAAACAAAGAGGTCATGGAAGAACGGGATTTAGAAAAGCACTTAGAGAAAGTTGCGATGATTTCTTTTATAAAGCTAGCTTAAAAGTTGGAATAAATAAAATCTCTAAAACTTTGGAAAAATATGGATTTGGTCAAGAAACAGGTATTGATCAAATAAATGAATTTATAGGTGTTAATCCAAACAAAAATTGGAAAAGAGAGAAATATAATCAACCTTGGTATATAGGAGAAACTGTAATTAGTTCAATTGGACAAGGTTATACTTTAGTAACTCCAATGCAAGTTGCTAGATATACAGCCTTTTTAGCAACAGGAAAACTACCAAGACCACATTTTTATAAAGATAATCATGAAGAACCAGTAGAAGTTCCAACAGATCCAGAATATCTTAAAATTATTCGACAAGGTATGTATGATGTAGCAAATAAAAGATTTGGTACAGCACAAAGACATATAAGATCAAAAGTAACAATTGCTGCTAAAACAGGAACAGCGCAAGTTATTTCTATTCCACAATCAGAGAAAAAAAGAATGAAAGAGAGTGAATTAGAATATTACCATCGTTCACATGCATGGCTTAACACTTATGGACCATACGAAAATCCCCAATACGCAGTGGTTGCACTTATTGAACATGGAGGTCATGGTGGTTCAGCTGCTGGACCAATGGTTAGTAAAATATATGATAAATTATATGATTTAGGATATATTAAAAAATAGGTATTTAATGCTTTTTTAGTTATTATTTCGCACAGAAAAAAAGAGGATATGATTTGAAAATACTAGTTAGTTTATTGCTTTTTACATCGCTTATATTTGCAGCAGATTCACCCCCAATTGTAAACTTATCTGTTGCAGCACTTGAAGAACCAGCACAATTTGTAAAAACAATCAATATAGCAATTATACTAGCCTTATTAGTACTTGCACCAAGTTTAATTTTAATGGTAACAAGTTTTACAAGATTTTTAATCGTATTTTCACTTTTAAAACAAGCTTTAGGATTACAGCAAACTCCTCCATCTCAAGTTATTGTATCAATGGCTTTAATACTGACTTTTTTTATTATGGAACCTTATGCAAAAAAATCGTGGGAAGATGCAATAGTTCCTTATATGGATGAAAAAATAGGATATGAAGTAGCTTTTGAAAAAGGTGTTAAACCCTTTAAAGAGTTTATGATTAAAAATACAAGAGAAACTGACCTTGCTTTATTTTATAGAATAAAAAAAGAAGAGAATCCTAAAAATATAGATGAAGTACCTTTAACTTTACTAATGCCTGCATTTATTGTAAGTGAGCTTAGAACTGCTTTTGAAATAGGTTTTTTGATATTTCTGCCCTTTTTAGTTATTGATATTATTGTATCTTCTATTTTAATGAGTCTTGGTATGATGATGCTTCCACCTGTTATGATATCCTTACCTATTAAACTTATTTTCTTTATTGTAATTGATGGATGGTTTTTAATTATAGGGAATCTTGCCCAATCCTTTAAATAATAATATTTAATTATAAATATAAGAGTTAATAATATAATCAAATTTTATACTATTAATTACTTTTTTTAACATTTGTTTTTATCTTTATGCAATATAATAAACCATATTATAATATGTGGAGTTACAATGCATAAACTAAGCTTATATTTTTTTATTGTCTCATTTTCTTTTGCACAAAGTGTAAGTTACAATGAGTTATTATCTTATACTCTAAAAAATAATAAAGATTTGAAAACTTCTAAACTAAATATTAATCTTAGTGAACTAAATATTAAAGAAATAGATGCACTAAATTTTGGAAAACTCTCAATCATAAATGAAACAAATAGAACTAATCATTCAGGTTATGTATTTAATTCAAAATTATCTTCAAGAGAAGCAACTTTTAAAGATTTTGGATTTGCACAAATGAGTGAACCTATAAATACTCAACCAAAAGATTTAAATTATCCCTCAAGTAGAACAAATATAAATACAAAACTTACATATGATATTCCTTTATTTACAGGATACAAAATAAAAACACAAAAAGATATATTAAAACTTGAAAAAAAAATTAACAAATTAAAACACAATATGAATAAAACTGAATTATCACTTGAAGTTTTTAAAGCCTATAATAGTACAGTAGTAGCAAAAGAGTATATTAAAGCTTTAAAAGAATCGAAAAATACAATTAATCAAGTATTTAAAAAAGCTCAAACTTTTCATAAAGAAGGATTAATAACATCAATTGATGTTAAACAAGCAAAAGCTTATATTTATGAAATAAATTCAAAGTTGTCAGAAGCAAAAAAGAGTTTAAATTTCAATTTAGCATATCTTAGGTTTTTAAGTTCAAATGATAAAATAAGCGATGTTAAATCATTTAAAAATTTCAATTTAGATTTTTTAAACAAAAATGCACTTTTAACAAAGGCTTTAAATCAAAAAGATGAACTAAAAGCAATGAAACTATATAAACAAATTACTAAAAAAAATATTGATATTGCAAAAAGTTCATACTATCCCCAAGTTTATTCTCATTTGGAGTATGGGTATAATGATAATAGATTAAATTTTTCAGATGAAAAAGATTATTATAATGCTGTAATTGCTGTAAAATATACACTTTTTGATAATACAAGAGATGTAAATTATCAAAAAAATAGAATAATACATCACAAAGCTTCAATAAACTATGAAAAACAAAAAGATTATGTAAAATTAGAGTTATCAAATGCTCTTGAAAATCTAAAATCTAAAAAAGTAATTCAAAAAGAGAAAGAACATTTTTTAAATCTTACTAGTTTGATTTTTAAACAGTCTGAAAAAATGTATAAAAACCACCTAATATCAATGACTAATTTACTTGAACAAAAAGCAAAATATGAACAAGCAAAAATAGAGTTTATACAAGCAAAATTTGCAAAAGCTTTAGCTATTGCAAATATTGCAAAAATTATTAATATAAATTTTGAAGGATTAAAATGATAAAAATTTTATTGATTATCTTATTAGCTATCTCATCTTATGCAAATGATATAGAAACATCAGGTACTGTAATATCAAATAATGAAAAAGTTATTACAAGTAGACACTTTGGTTATATAAAAAAAGTATTTGTACAAGAGGGTTCATTTGTAAAGAAAAATCAGCTTTTGTATAAAATTGACTCTTCAGAATTAGACTCTTTAAAAAATGAAGCCAAAGCTAATCTTACTATTTTAGAAAATAAACTTGATAATGTAAAGCTAAATTATAATAGATATAAAAGATTATATAAAGATGACTTAATTGCTAAATATGATTTAGAACAACTTGAATTAAATCTTTTAAATTTAAAAAATCTTGTATCAATAGCAAAAGCAAAACTTACTCAAATAAACAATGAATATAACTACTTAAATGTTAAAGCATCAAATGATTCAATGGTTATAAAAAAAAGTATTAAAGAGGGTGAGATGGCTATGCCAGGAGCTATAGCATTAGTACTTACTGATTTACAAAATCTGAAAATAAAAACTTCAATAAATGAAAGTGATTTAGTAAATATAAAAAAATTTCAAAAAGTAGAAGTTTCTTTTCCCTCAATTAATTTTAACACAATAGGAAAAATTGATGCAATAATACCTAGTATTGATAATACAGCACACTCATTTATAGTAAAAATCTCTTTTGACAAAAAAGAACAAGTAATATATCCAGGTATGTATGCAAAACTTATAATTAAAACAAATAGGATTAAAGATGAAAAATAGTGATTTTTCAAAACACTTAAATCCAAATTTAAACATTGCGGGTAGATTATCTCTTAGTTTTATAAATCACCCTCTAACTGCAATTACAATCTTTTTAATACTTGCTTTAGGTTATATATCTCTTACAATTATGCCAAGGGAAGAAAATCCACAAATAAAAGTAAGTGGTGGCGCTGTTATTGTAGGACTTCCAGGGGCAAAACCAAGTGAAGTTCAAAAAGTAATAATTGATCCTTTAGAAAAAAAGCTAAGAGAAATAAAAGGAATAGAACATATTTACTCATTTGCGAAAGATTCAGTAGGAATTGTCCAAGTTCAATATTTTATTGGAGAAGATAAAGAAAGTTCAAATTTAAAACTATATGACCAAGTTATGAGAAATATGGATTTAATGCCTAAAAAAGCTCTAACACCTATTATTAAAACCATGGATATTGATACTGATATTCCTATTGCAACAATTGCTTTTTATTCAAAAAAAAATAATGGGAAAAATCTGATTTCTCAAACTGAGATATTTAAAAAAATAGATAAATTAACTAAGAAAATTAACCAAATAGATAATGTTGCTCTTATTGAATTAAAAGGTGAGAAAAAAGAACAATATAATATTTTTATAGACTCAAATAAAATATCACAATATAAACTCTCATTAAATGAAGTAGTTAAAAGTGTTCAAGCTTTAGCTTATAATACTCCTAATATTCAAGGAAATACAAAGAATAATGAACTAGTAGTTTTTGGAATAAAACAAGCAATTGAATCAAAAGAAGATATACAAAATTTAATAATAAGCTATAAAAATGGTTCAGCAGTTTATCTAAGAGATATTGCAAAAGTTGAAAAATCATATGATATACAAAATAATAAAGAAGCATATTTATATACAAAAAATGACAATGAAATTGAGAAAACAGCTCAAGTTACCATGATGATTTCAAAACTAAAAGGAACAAACTCTGTTGATATTAATGAAAAGATTTTTTCTTTTATGCAAGATATTAAACAAGAACTTTTAAATGAAAACATCAAATATACAATTACACGAGATGATGGATATACTGCAAATAACGCAGTAAATTCACTTGTAAAAAATCTTTTGATTTCTATTGTAATTATTGCTATTTTACTTATTTTTACACTTGGATTTAAAGAAGCCATGATTGTATCACTTACAGTTCCTATGATTTTATCATTAACTTTATTTATAGGATTTTTACTTGATGAAACAATAAATAGAATTACACTTTTTGCATTAATTGTTTCCCTTGGTATGTTAGTTGATGCAGCTATAATTGTTATTGAAAATATACATAGACACAGAAAAGAGAGTCCAAATTCTGATATTACAATTATTTCTATCAATGCAACAAATGAGATAGGAAATGCTACAAATATTGCAACAATAGCTATTATTATGACTTTTTTACCTATGTTTTTTGTTGGTGGAATGATGGGACAATTTATGAATCCACTTCCTGTTTTTGTACCAATTGCACTTATAGTCTCTCTTGTTATTGCTTATGCATTTACACCATACTTAATAAAAAAATTTTTATAGGATTTTAGATGATTAAATTAGAAAACTTTATTTATCAAATTTTAGAATCAAAGTCTAAATCAATATTAGTTTATGTAATTACATTGATACTATTTTTATTAAGTGTATTAACCTTTCCAAGCGAAATTATAAAAGCAAAAATGTTGCCAAGTAAAGATTCTGATACATTTTCTGTATATGTTGACTTAAAAGATGGATATAGTAAGAAATATACAAAAGAAGTGACTGATTGTATTGCAAGAAAATTACAAGAAAATGATATAGTTACAAATATATCTGTTTTCATAAGTGAGGGACAACCTTTAGATTTTGCTGCACTTGTTAAGCAAAGTGCTTTAAAAGATAAACAGTGGCAAGCAGAAATGATGGTAAATATTAAAAGAGAATCAAACAGAGATATTTCAAGTTTTAATTTAGTTTCAAAATTAAGACCAATTATAAAAGAAACATGCAATATGTATAATGCAAATATTAAATTTATAGAACTTCCAGCTGGACCACCAGTTCTTGCTTCTATTGTTGCAGAAATTTATGGTGGTGAAAACTTTAATTCACAAAGAGATTTTGCTTATAAAATTGCACAAATCTTTAAAGCACAAAAAACCCTTGTAGATATTGATGTGATGGCAAGTAAAGATTACACAATGTATGAGTTGATTTTAGATAATGATAAAATTAAAAAAAGTGGTATTAGTTTAGAACAAATAAAACAAATAGTTTATCTTGCATACGAGGGAATGCCTATTTCAATAGTAAATGACAATCATGCACAAAATCAAATACCAATTTTTCTAAGATTAGATGATACAAGACTTATAAATGAAAAAACAGAACAATCATTAAAAAATAGATTAAAAAATTTAAAATTAAAGAATCAATATAATCAAATGATTAGTGTTTCAGAACTTGTAAGGGTAAGAAAAAGTGTTAAAGAACCAGAATTAACATCTAAAAATTTAAAAAAGATGATAAATGTGATAGCAGAGACAAATAAAGATAGTCAAATTTATCCTTTATTGGAAGCTAGAACACAAATGATTAAACAATTAAGTAGTGATTATAAAGTAATAAAAACAGATATGTTAAACCTCTCATTTATTCATAAGAATACAAATGAAAAGTTTGATTTAATATTTGATGGTGAACTTAAAGTAACCCTTGATACTTTCAAAGACTTGGGAACTGCATTTATTATTGCACTAATTTTGATATTCTTTTTAATGGTTATTTATTATAAAAGTTTTGCCATTTCAGGAGGCATTGTACTTGCAAGTTTTATATCTATTATTGGAGTTATTTTAGCACATATTATTATGGACATATTTACTCAAGATACTTTTTATTTAACTGCAACATCATTGATTGGTTTTATTGGTTTAATAGGAATAAATTCAAGAAACTCAACACTAATTATTGACTTTTCAAAACAGTTAATAATTGAGCAAAATATGCCAATAAATAAAGCAATTGCAAAAGCAACAGCAACAAGATCAAAACCCATTATACTTACAGTTTTAACTATGGTATTTGCCTCATCACTACTTGCAAGTGATGCTGTTTTTGGAGGTTTAGGAGTTGCTCTTATTGGTGGAACATTGATTTCATATATAGTATCAATGTTTTTTGTTCCTGTAATTATTAAAAATCACATGAAAAAACTTCTTTAGTAAACACTAACTTTACAAAGAACTGCTAAAATCTAATAATTAAAATATAGTTATTAGATTTTAAGGAAAATAGATGAAAGAAAAATTGAAAAAATATCTAAAAGAGATAATATTTTTTATTGTTTCTTTAACAATTATACTAAATATTGTTAGCTATTATAGATCTCTTGATTTAAATAAAGAAAAACTATCTATAAAGAGTTTTAAGCTACTAAATAATCAAACTTATAATATAGCTAAGGACAAACCTATTATTATTCATTTTTGGGCTACATGGTGTCCTACTTGCAAAATAGAAGCACCAAACATACAAAGACTTTCAAAAGATTATGAAGTTATAACCATAGCAGTTCAATCAAAAGATGAAGAGAATATAAAAAAGTATTTAAAAAATAACAAATTAAGCTTTAAAGTAATTAACGATATAGATGGATACTTTTCAAGAAAATTTAATATAAAAGCCTTTCCTACAACACTAATTTATGATAAAAATAAAAATCTAAGATTTAGTGAGGTAGGATATACTTCAACTTTTGGATTATTTGCAAGGGTATGGTGGATTGATTAAAAAATAATTATAAGTCATAAACCATGGCTATTTCTTCACAAATTGGGAAATGCTTACATCTAATACAGTCAGCCCAAATTTTGTGCTCAGGAATATTCTCTTTTTCTATTTTTTTAAAGCCTAAACTTTCAAAAAAACCCTCTTCGTAAGTTAAAGATAAAATTTGTTCTAAATCATATTTTTTACCCTCACTTATACAAGCTTCAACAAGTTTTTTACCTAGTTTTAAACCTCGAAAATCTTTTGAAACAATTAAACTTCTAACTTCTGCTAATCTACAAGAATGAATATGTAAAGCAGTAAATCCAGCTAGTTTACCATCAACACTAACAACAGTGTATGACCTAATTGTATTTGCCATTTCATCTTCGGTTCTTAGTAAAATCTTACCACTTTCAACTTCTGGTTTTACAAGCTCTTGCATTTGCTTAATATGCTTAACTGTTGGTTTAAAAAATTTGATTTCCAAATAAATGCTCCGTAATTGCATTTTGAAGATCCATCATCCCTCTTTTTTTCAAATTTGAGATAAAAATACCCTCAGGATATGCTCTTTTTAATTTTGCTAAATCATTCTGTTTTAATTTATCTGTTTTTGTAAATGCATGAATAATCTTTTGATCTCCTCTTTTTATAAGATCTAAAAATTCATCAACATTTTTATCAATATCCAATGTTGTATGTCTTGAATCTATTAAATGTACAAAAACTTGCAAACAAGGTCTCTCTTCTAAATAACCTGTTAAGTTTTTATTCCAATCCTTTTTCAAACCCTTTGATACTTTTGCATAACCAAATCCTGGTAAATCAACAAATCTTGCAAAAAGATAAGGTAACTCTTCACTTTGCGTTTTAAACTTAATATCAAAATAGTTAATAAGCTGAGTTTTCCCTGGTGTTGAAGAAGACTTAGCTAAACCTTTTCTATTTGTTAAAGTATTTAATAAAGATGATTTTCCTACATTACTTCTTCCAAGAAAAGCAACTTCTGCCATATTTGGAGTTGGTGAATCATTTATGCTTTGTGCCGAAGTTAAGAATGTTGCTTCAACTATTTTCATTATTTATCAGCCTTTTTCTCATTTTTATCTTCAATATTAATAATAAATCTTACAGGTTTATTATCTGTACCACTAACTTTTGCTTCACCTGTTACTTGATTAATATAAATTATATTTCCATAAATTTTTCTATCTTCAATCTTCTCTTTAATAAAACCATTTCCATAAATTTCATATTGTTGTTTACTTGGATAATAAATAACTTTATCACCTTTACCCTCATAATGTTTATCTTGAGAAATGATTTCAAAAGTCACTTTTCCTGTTGCTACATACTTTAAAGGAGTTCTTTTTTTAGTAGAAGATTTTGCAGACATATAAACATCAAGCCTGTCTGAATTTAATCTATCTTTTTCTTTTTTCAATTTTACATTACCTGTAAAAACTGATATTCCTTTTGCATCGTTTGCTTCAAACTTTTTTGCATCTATTATTAATTTACCCTCATTTGCCATTAGTGTTAAAGTAGCTAAAAAAGTTAAAAATAAATATTTCATTTTAATCCTTGTTATTTTGTTGTTTCTATTTCAAAATGTGAATTTTTTGCTTTGATAATCTCTTTTTTCATATCCAAATACAAATTTTTCCCATCAATTTTATGATTATAATAAGTTCCTTTAAAAGGAACACTATTTTTTGCTATTTGTGTTTTTTCATTATAGTAAAGTTCTTGTGTATCTAAAGAGATAAAATCATTTCTTCTAAATTTAACATCATCTAAAAAAGTAAAATCTTCATTTTTTTTAATTATTACATTTGCACTTATGTAATCAGTTGCATTTTCTACCTTTTTATCATTTGCTTTTAAAATAAAATCACCCTCATACATAATATCTTTTGTTTTATATCTTGAAACTTTTTTTGAATTTACTATTTTTGTTGTTGTTTGTTCATTTAAAGTGTACATAGTAGAATCATTAAAAGTTACTAATGGTATATCTTTTTCATCTAAATTACTATCAACCTTATCAATAGGAATAAAATAAACCCCAATTGCAACAATTAAAAGTATATAAGTAAATGCTTTTATAACCATGAGTTTATGAACTCCTGCTCAATATTATCTTTTTTTACTATATACTCTATCATCTCTCTAATAGCTCCATTACCCCCACTGTTTTTACAAATAACATCAACAAAATCTTTTAAATAGTGTGTGCCATTAGAAGGCGTAAATGAAAGTCCTGCTTTTTTTAGCATTTTAAAATCATTTAAATCATCACCAATTGCTGCAATTTGATTCCAAGATAAACTCTCTTTTTTTAAAATCTCAGCTAATACTTCATCTTTATTATGAATGTTTTGATAAAGATACTCAATTTGCAAATCAGAAGCTCTTTTTTCTACTATTTTAGATGTTCTTCCTGTAATTATAGCAACTTTTTTTCCTAGTTTTTTAGTCCATGTTGCAATAGCTAAGCCATCAGCTACATCAAAAGATTTTAACTCATCACCACTATTTGTATAAGTTATTTTTCCATCTGTTAATGTACCATCAACATCTAAAACAATTAGTTCAATCATAAAATACCCTTAGTACTAGGAATACCGATTTTTTCATTTTTAACCATTGCTCGTCTAAGGGCAACTGCAACAGCTTTAAATGCTGCTTCAAGAATATGATGTTTATTCTTTCCTCTTTCATAAACTATATGGCAAGTAAGTCCAGCATTCATAATAAATGCATGAAAAAACTCTTCTGCAAGCTCTACATCAAACTCACCTACTTTTTCAGTTAAATTTATATCATATACTAAAAAAGGTCTGTTACTTAAATCAAGAGCACATGAAACAGCTGCTTCATCCATAACAACAGTTGCATTTCCATATCTTTCAACTGCTTGTATTGGGAAAATTGCTTCTTTTAAAGCTTTACCTAATACAATACCACAATCTTCAACACTGTGATGAAAATCAATATGCAAATCACCTTTACAAGTTAATTCTATATCAATTCCACTATGTTTACTTAGTGCTTCTAACATATGATCAAAAAAACCAATACCAGTTTCTATATTATTTATACCACTTCCATTAATATTAAGTTTACACTTTATATCAGTTTCTTTTGTTTTTCTACTTAACTCAACCATATTTTCTCCCTATTGTGCAATAATCATAGCACCACTAATTCCAAGTTTTGTTTTAAAATCAATAGCTTCTTCTTCACTTCTAAAACCGCTTACCCAAACTCTATTTATAGGTGCATTATCATAATATCCGTCTTTTATTACTACAGTATAATCACTAGCAATAATATTTTCAAATTTTCTTTTTGTTATTTTTGCACCAGAAAGATTTCTAAATGCCCCAACTTGTACAAAATATCTTCCAACAGACATAGTTTCATTTTTCTCAGATGTAGTTTGTGCAATTTTTCCATGAAAACCTAAAACAGTAATTTTAACTCTTGCTGTTCCTTTTTTTACCATATCAACCGCATGAGCAGCCTTATTTGATAAATCAATAATTCTTCCAGTTACAAAAGGTCCTCTATCATTAATTCTAACAACCGTTGATTTTCCATTTTCAAGATTATTAACTTTTACCATTGTATTCATAGGTAAGGTTTTATGTGCTGCTGTCATAGCATACATGTTATAAGTTTCACCATTTGATGTTTTCTTAGCATGAAAATTTGGACCATACCAAGAAGCTATACCATCTTGTTCATCTCCTACTTTTGCCAAAGTTGGATAATACCATTTACCAGCAATTTGATAAGGTCTCATAGTAGCTTTATGCATAGCTTTTGAGTTTCTCATTTTCTCTTTTGGAATTGATTTATAACCTGAATAGTTATTTGAATTTCCATAAGAATAGTTTTGATTACTAAAAGATGAAAAACAACCAGTGAACAAAAAAGTTGCACTTAAAATAACACCACTTTTTAAAAACCTATTTTTTAATAACAATTTTATCTCCAATATTTATAAAATTTGATTTTAATTCATTATCACTCATTAGTTTTTTTAAATCAATATTATATTTTCTGGCAATTGAGTATAAAGTATCCCCATTTTTAACTTTATATATAAGTGTAGTTTTAGTATTTGCTTTTGCTAATCTTATATTACTACTATTAGATTTATTTGAACTAATAGGAATAATTAGTTTTTGTTTCAAAGATAAAATATTTGTGTTTAATTTATTAAAATCTTTAATAATTTTATATGAAATATTATATTTATTACCAATTTTATGTAAAGAATCACCTCTTTTAACTATATATACTAAATACTTACTATCTTTAATTAGATTTTTATTTGCTTGATATCTAGCAAGTCTACTATAAGGAATATATATATCATAAGTTTTTTCATATGGAGGTACTATTTGAAGTTTTAAATGCTTATTTAAATTTTTAATCTCTTCATAATCAATTCCAACTGCTGTTGAAATTGACTTTAAATGTAAACCACCTTTAACAGGTATAGTTGCAACAGAAGAAGTAGCTCCTATATTTAAAAGATGGGCATTGTCATTTTCTGTAATAAAACTTTGGTTATTCATCATACCAAGTGCAATAATTTTTCTAATATACATTCTGCTTTCACTTGGGATATATTGTCTTGTAATATTCTTTTGAACTCTTAAAAAATCATCAATATCCAATGAAACATCCCAATCTTTAATTTCTTTATAAACTCTATTTAATTTATAAAAAGGCTCTCGTCCTCTTTGGTAAGAGTAAATAGTATGTCTAAATTCTTGAATTTTACTACTATTTTTTTCTTTTGGATTTTCTTCTACATATTTATCGATTGTTGCTCTTGTAATTGCTTCAATTACTCTTCCTTCACCGCAATTATAAGCAAGTGCAGCTAAATACCATTTGTCAAATCTTTTGTGCAAATATTTCAAATATTGTGTTGCCGCTTTTGTTGATTTAACAAGATCCATTCTTTCATCAACATATAAATTAATATTTAAATCAAAATGTTTTCCTGTTTCTGACATAAATTGCCAAATACCAGTTGCTTTTACATTTGATTTAGCATCAATAGTAAAATCAGACTCTGCCATTGCCATATACAAAAAAACAGAAGGTATCTCTTCTTCTCTTAATATCTTTTTGATTTTAGGTACAAACAGTGAGGCATCACTTAATTTTCTTACATAATTGTTTTGATTATGTTTTCTTAATAGATTATTATATGTTTTTTGAAGTTTATAATCTGTAATAAAAGAGGATTTAATTTGTAAATCCTCTAAAATTTGCATGTCTCTTTGGTTATAATTAGCTCCTATTAAAGAAGCCCATGAGTAGTTTACTAATATAAATAAAAATATGACTAACTTATACAAATACATTCCTAATTGTTAAAATAGCATATATTTTATCTAATTTATATTAGAGAACTCCTTAAATAAAGTTTTAGCATTATTTGTAGTTAAAGTTTTCACTTCATCAACTTCCATCTCTAAAAGTTCAGCTATTTTTTCTACTACATAGTTTGTGTAAGATGGTTCGTTTCTTTTTCCTCTAAATGGATGTGGAGTCAAATAAGGACCATCTGTTTCTACAACAATTTTTTCTTTTGGAATTTTACTTAAAACTTGCACAAGTTTTCTTGCATTTTTAAAAGTTAAAACTCCTCCTATTCCAAAATAAAAATTTTCATTAGCTAAACTCAAAAGTTGTTCATCTGCATTAAAACAGTGTAAAACTCCACCAACTTTACCTGCATTATTATCTAGTAGTATTTTTTTTGAATCATTTGAAGCATTTCTTACATGAACAATAAGAGGTTTATTAACTTCTCTTGCAAACTGTACTTGATTTGCAAATACCTCTTTTTGTCTTTTTATCTCTTCTTCTTTTTCATTTTCATCTTCAGGGAGTCTAAAATAATCTAGACCACATTCTCCAATAGCAATGCATTTTGGGTGAGTAACATATTTTTTAAGTACTTCTTTATCATAATCTTTTGCATCATAAGGATGTACTCCTACAGAAAAAAATACCTCATCATACTGTTGTGCTAATTCAACAGCTTTAGGTAAATCTTTTGGATCTGCACCAGGTATTAAAAAACCTTTTACATTTGAATCTAATGCATTTGCTATTACTTCATGTACATCTTGACAATACATTTCATTATCAAGATGGCAATGTGTATCAATTATTATGATAGGAATCTCTTTTCAACAAGATTTATAATTGCATTAATATCTTGAATATCCTCACCCTTAATCCAAGCATCAACTCCAAAGTTTTTAAATGCATCATAATCACTATCATCATCAATTACTGCAATTGACACATATTTTTCTTTACAAGCTTCATGCTTATTCTCTTCAAAATCAAAAATAGAGTTAATATCTAAAATTGCAATATCTGCTTTTTGCGTAATTCCACTATCATAATGCTCTACACTGTGCTTACTATCTATTAAAGAATCATCTACATCACAAAATGTTACTATATTCATAACTACTCCCTGTTTTCTTATACTTTTACTATTCTATCAAATATAAAATTAAAATATTACAAGATATATCTTGCAGTATCTTCATTTTCAACAATATCTTCTAGTTTTTTCTCAACTAAATCTTTGTCAACTATAATAGTTTCACCTTTTTTCTCATCAGCACTAAAACTGATATCTTCAATAACTTTCTCAATTACAGTATGAAGTCTTCTTGCACCAATATCTTCTGTCTTCTCATTTGCAGTTACTGAATATTTGGCAAAAGCATGAATTGCATCATCACTAAACTCTAATGTTACATCTTCAACTTTTAATAATGCCTCATATTGTCTTAAAAGAGAATTTTTTGTATTAGTTAATATTTTATATAATGCATCTTCATCTAATGAGCTTAATTCTACTCTTAAAGGAAATCTTCCTTGAAGTTCAGGAAGTAAATCACTTGGTTTACTAACATGAAATGCTCCAGCAGCAATAAATAAAATATGATCAGTTTTAACTTGCCCAAACTTAGTTTGAACAGAACTTCCCTCAACAATTGGAAGTAAATCTCTTTGAACACCCTCTTTTGAAGGATCTTGATTTTGAGATTTTGTTCCTGTAGCAATTTTATCAATTTCATCTAAAAATATGATTCCACCATTTTCAGTTCTTTTAATTGCTTCAATTTTTATAGCTTCATGATCAAGTAGATTCTCACTTGCTTCATCTCTTAATAAAACCCTTGCATCTTTAATTGTTACTTCTTTTTTAACTTTTTCTTTATTTAGTCCGCCTAACATTTTAGAAAGACTCTCTTGCATTGAGCTCATATCCATTGGCATTGAAGAATCAATTATTTCAACATGTGTTTTCTTAGGAAGTTCAATCTCTATTTTTTTATCATCTAAAGCACCACTTAATAATTTTTCTTCCATTTTATTATATGTTTTAATAAATGACTCTTTTGCAGTTTCAGTTGCAGTTTCTGGTAAAGGTGGAACAAGTTTTTCTATTATTTTTCTATTAACTTCTCCATCAATTTTATCAACAATTTTTTCTTCATACTCTTTTGTTACTAAATTTATAGATTCATAAACTAAGTCTCTAATCATAGATTCAACATCTCTACCTACAAATCCAACTTCTGTATATTTACTAGCTTCAACTTTAACAAATGGCAATCCCATCATCTTAGCTAATCTTCTAGCAATTTCAGTTTTCCCAACACCTGTACTTCCTATCATAAGAATATTTTTAGGCATTATCTCTTCTTGAAGTACTGGTTCAACTTGCATTCTTCTAAATCTATTTCTTAATGCTAATGCAATTGTCTTTTTTGCGTCATCTTGTCCAATAATATAATCATCAAGATACTTAACTATTTGTTTAGGAGTTAAATCCATACTATACTATTCCTCTATTGTTAAAATTTTAATATTTTGATTTGTATAAATACATAATTCACCTGCAATCATCAATGATTCTTTTACTAAATCTTGTGCAGGTAAACTTGCATGTTTATCTAAAGCCCTTGCAGCAGAGATTGCAAAATTTCCACCACTTCCAATTGAAGCAATTTTTCCATCTTCTGGCTCTACTACATCACCATTTCCACTTAAAATAAAAATATGATCTTTATTTAAAACAATCATCATTGCTTCTAATCTTCTTAAAACCTTATCTTTTCTCCAAGCTTTAGAAAAAGCAATTACTGCTTTTAACAAATCACCTTTTGTAGTTTGTAAATGCTCTTCAAACATATCAAAAAGATTGAAAGCATCAGCTGTACTACCTGCAAAACCTGCTAAAATTTTCCCATTATATAAAGTTCTAATTTTAGTAGCATTACCTTTTAAAACAGAATTACCAAAAGTAACCTGTCCATCTCCACCAATTACGGCTTCTTTTTCACCTTTGTAGGCTAATATTGTAGTTGCTTCAAACATTAACTACTCTCCTATAATGTCAACTTTTAAAGTTGCATGAACAGCATGACCTAATTTACAATCAACTTCGTAAATACCAGGTGCTTTTATTTTTTTATCTAAAGATATATTTTTTTTATCAATTTCAATTTTAAACTCTTCATTTAAAGCTTCGCTTATCTCTTTATTTGTAACTGAACCTATTAGATGTCCATTTGCACCAGCTTTATGTTTGATTGTTAATTTTGTAGAATTTAAAGTTTCTGCTAATTTCTTAGCCTCATCAATTTCTATAGCTATTTGTTCTTGCTCTCTTTTCTTTTGTGCTTCATATTTTCTTATTACATCGTTCGTTGCATGTAAAGCAAGACCTTTACCAATTAAGAAGTTCTTTCCGTATCCATCTTTTACTTCTTTAACTTCACCTGCTTTACCTAAACTTTTTACATCTTTTGTTAATAAAACTTTCATAAAATATCTCCATATAAATAAATAGTTAATATTCTACAATAAGTTTAATGAAGTGAATATAAATGATAAGAATAAATATTAAAATTATAAGTTTTAAAATTTTAGACAAATAAAAAAAGAGAATAAAGTACATGTTTGACACTTTATTCTCTTTTTTATTTTGATTATAATATAAAAATTATACTCTTGATATTAACTTGCAATATCAAGAGTGTTTCTCAAATTTTCTCTAATACTTCTTTTTTTGACATAATTGTTTAATCCAATATGATTACTATAACCTAAAAGTTTTGCAATTTTTCTTACTGATAAACCAACAGATAATAACTCTTCTATTTTTTCTCTTTGATTATCAAATTTTGATTTTTGAATTGTACCTTTTGGTTTTCCAAGATGAGCACCTTCTAATTTTTTTGCAGTAAGTGCTTCTTTAGTTCTAATACTCATAAGCTCTTTTTCAAGTTTTAAAGTCATAGAAATTACACCTAAAATCATCTGAGTTAACATGTCATTATCATCTATTAAATCTAAATTTTGTTTTATTACAATTATTCTAATTTTATTACTTAATAAAAATTTAACTATCTCTAAAATTGTTTCAACTGTTCTTCCAAAAACATTTAAATCTGCAACTAATAAAGTTGATTTACTTTGAGAATTTTTTAGAAAATCTAGCATATTTTTTTCATCACTTGGAGTATTGATTTCTATTTCAATAGTTTGATAAATTTTAATATTTTGTTTTTTTATATACTCATTTAGAACATCATTTTGTTGTTTGGTATACACCTCATTATTTTTATTTATTCGAACAAAACTAAAAATTTTAGACACTTTAAATCCTTTTACAATAAGTATTATTATAAATATATAATTAAACATTTTGTTATATTTATAATATTTTTTGTTATACGAAATGTTATTACAGTTTTGATAAAACAAAGCTTAACTAAGCCTTTAAAAATAGCTTTTTTATTGGCTTTTACTAAAATAGTTATACAAATATATGTTATACATTTTGAAAAAAATAAATTGGCAAATCTTTACACCTCCTTTGAGTTTTTTATTATTTATTTTTTTTTGATTTGCAATAAAGTAAAAGTTAGATAAAATCTTTTCTTAATAAGATAATTCTTAAAGGATTTGTATTGAAATTAACTGTTGCCATTACTGGTGCTAGTGGAGCAAGTTTAGCTCTTAAATTTGTTGATAATATTCCTGAAAATGTAGAGGTGTTTTTAGTAGCTTCAAAAAGTGCAAAAATTGCTTTAAAGCTTGAAGAAGATATCTCTATTTCTAATTATTTCAAAGATAAAAAAAACTTAACAATTTTAAATGATAGTGATATTTCAGCTTCAATAGCTTCTGGTTCATTTGGTATAGATAAAATGATAATTTTACCCTGTTCTATGAATACTCTTGCAAAGTGTTCTATTGGAATTTCAGATAGCTTAATAACAAGAGCTTTTACAGTAATGCTTAAACAAAAAAAAGAGATAGTTATTGCACCAAGAGAGATGCCTTACAATACAATCATCTTAGAAAATATGCTTAAATTATCCCAATTAGGAGTAATTGTTGCTCCTCCAAGTTTGGGCTATTATTCAAGTCAACAAACTTTAGAAGATATGGAATACTTCTTAATAGGAAAATGGTTTGATTTATTAGGAATTGATAATAATTTATACAAAAGATGGGAATAAATATGCAAAATAATGAAAAAACAAATAATGGCGGAACATATAAAAAAGCTATTTATAGTGGAACTTTTGATCCAATAACAAATGGTCATATGGATATTGTAAGAAGAGCTACAAGTATCTTTGAAGAAGTAGTTGTAGCTGTAGCAAAAAGTGAAAGAAAAAATCCAATGTTCTCCCATGAACAAAGAGTTAATTTTGCAAAAGAAGCAACAAAAGATCTTGAAAAAGTAACTGTAATTGGTTTTGATACTTTACTTGTGGAGCTTGCAACACAAATGAAAATAAATACCATAATAAGAGGATTAAGAGCAGTTAGTGACTTTGAATATGAATTACAAATGGGATATGCAAACTCTTCTATAAACAAAGACTTAGAGACTCTTTATCTTATGCCAACTTTAAAAAATGCTTTCGTTAGCTCTACAATTGTTAGAGAATTGATTATGTTTAATGGAAGCTTTTGTCATCTTGTACCAAAAGAAGTATTAAAATGTATGTAGTAATTGAAGGAATTGATACAGCAGGAAAATCTACGCAATTAGAGATTCTTGCTAAAAAATATAATAATGCAGTATTTACAAAAGAACCAGGAGGAACACCAATTGGTTCAAAATTAAGACAAATGGTTTTAACAGGAGAAGCAAACTCTAAGCTTGCTGAAATGTTCTTGTTTTTAGCAGATAGAGCTGAGCATATACAAGAAGTAGTGTTAAAAAATAGAGATAAAATAGTTATTTCTGATAGATCAATGATATCAGGTATTGCTTATGCTCAAAACTTACCTTTAAAAACAGTGATAGATTTAAATCTTATTTCAACAAATAATGTCTTGCCAAGTCATGTGATTTTATTAAAACTATCAAAGCAAGAGCTAGAAAATAGACTTTCACAAAAAGAGCATGATTCTATAGAAGCAAGAGGAATTGATTATTTAATAGATATTCAAAATAGAATGGAAAAGACAATAAAAGAATTAGATTTAAATTATATTTTTATAGATGCAAGTTTAAGTATCGAAAAAATTTCAAAAGATATAGAGGATTTTTTAAATGAGTAAACAAAATATGATACAAAGCCTAAGAGGCATGAAAGATATTTTAGATAATGACAGTAAACTATTTACTTATTTTTGCGAAAATGCTGCAAAGATAGCAAAAAATTATGGTTTTGAATATATAGAGACACCTATTTTAGAAGAAACAGCCCTTTTTAAAAGAAGTGTTGGAGAAAGCTCTGATATTGTAAATAAAGAGATGTATCAATTTATTGATAAGGGTGAAAATGATGTATGTTTAAGACCTGAGGGAACAGCAGGAGTTGTAAGAAATTTTATTCAAAACAAATTTGATAGAGCTGGTGGAGTTAAAAGATGGTACTATCACGGACCTATGTTTAGATATGAACGACCTCAAAAAGGTAGATTAAGAGAGTTTCACCAATTTGGAGCAGAAGTATTTGGTGTTAACTCTGTTTATGAAGATGCAAATATCATCATGATGTTAAAAGATATTTTAGAGTTTTTTGGTATCTCTTATAAACTACAATTAAACTCATTGGGATGTAAAGAGTGCATGCCTCCTTACAAAGAAAATCTTATTGCACACTTAAATAGTTTTAAAAATGAACTATGTGAAGATTGTAATAAAAGAATAGAAACAAACCCAATAAGAGTTCTAGATTGCAAAAACAAAAAGTGTCAATCTTTACTTATAAATGCACCTAAAATTACAAATAATTTATGTAGTTCTTGTGATATAGATTTTGAAAAATTAAAAGAGATTTTAGATTTTAATAATATCTCTTATGAAGTAGATAGCAATCTTGTTAGAGGATTAGACTACTACTCTAAAACTGCATTTGAATTTGTAAGTGATGAAATAGGTGCACAAAGTGCAATAGCAGGTGGTGGAAGATATGATAGATTAGTTGAGTTTTTAGGAGGAAGGGAAACTCCTGGAATTGGATTTGCTATTGGTATTGAAAGATTACTTGAATTAGTTAAAGTAAAAGAATCAAAAGAAGATATATATTATATTGGTGCTTTGCATGAAGAGGCTTTAAATCAAATCACAAAGTTAAGTAATATAAAAAGAAAAACCAATCAAACCTTTATGGAGTATACCCCAAGAGGCTTTGGAAAACATTTCAAATTAGCAGAAAAAGTAAATGCCAATATTGTTGTGTTAGTTGGAGAAGATGAATTGAAAGATAATACTATTTATATGAAAAATATAGATACTAAAGAAGAAACAAAAATAAAACTTGAGGATTTTTAATATTGAATAATTTTGGAATTGATATTTGGAGTAATAATAATTTTATTATTGAAGAGGGAGAATTAAAACTTAACTATAAAAATAAACCCTCACTAATTTCGTTAGTAAATAGCATAAGAAAAAAAGACTATAAAGGTCCTTTACTTTTTAGGTTTCCACACTTAATTGAAAAACAAATAGATAGGCTTTATGATACATATACAAAAGCCATTAAAGAGTACTCTTATAAAGGCTCATTTAATGCTGTGTTTCCTTTAAAAGTAAATCAATACCCTACTTTTGTAAAGCCTTTAATTAAAGCTGGAGAAAAACACAAGTATGGTTTAGAAGCAGGAAGTAAAGCTGAACTTTTTATTGCAATGACTTACAATAAAAATGCACCAATTACAGTAAATGGATTTAAAGATAAAGAGATGATTCATTTAGGTTTTATTGCTAAAAAAATGGGTCATAATATAACTTTAATTATTGAAGGTTTAAATGAACTTGAAACAATAATTGATGTTGCAAAGGAAACAAAACTTCAACCACCTAATATAGGAGTTAGAGTAAGACTGTTTAACAGTGGAAGTGGCGCATGGGCAAAATCAGGTGGAATTGATTCTAAATTTGGCTTAAGCTCAACTGAGATTCTTGAAGCTTATGATCAATTAGAAAAAAATGACCTTTGCGAATATTTAACAATGATTCATTTTCATATTGGATCATCTATGAATAGTATCAAACCTTTAAAAAATGCATTAAAAGAGTCAGGTCACATTTATGCAGAACTAAAAAATCTAGGAGCTACTAATTTAAGTGCTATTAATATTGGAGGAGGACTTGCTGTTGAATACTCTCAATTTAATAGAACAATTAACTACTCTTTACATGAATTTGCAAGTGATGTAATCTTTACTCTTAAAAATATTGCTAAACAAAAAGGCGTAGAAGAACCAAATATTTTTACAGAATCTGGAAGATTTATATCTGCATCTAGTGCTGTTTTAATAGCTCCTGTATTAGAACTCTTTTCAGCTGAATATGAAGCAGCTCATTTAAGATTAAAGAAGAAAAATCCTCCTTTAATTGAAGAGCTTAATGAACTATATAAAGATATGAAAAAGAAAAATGCACTAGAGTATATGCATGATAGTATTGATCATCTAGATTCACTTTTAAAACTATTTGATTTAGGTTATATTGATTTAGAAGATAGATCAAATGCTGAAATTTTAGCAAACCTAATAATAAAAAAAGCTATTTCATTTTTAGAAGTTGATGATTATGAAGAGCTAAAAAGAATTGACAATAAAATTCAAGAGAAATATTTATTGAATTTCTCAATTTTTCAATCATTACCTGATTTTTGGGGAATAAAACAAGAGTTTCCAATAATGCCAATTACACATTTAGACAAAAAACCAACTAGAAGTGCTTCCATATGGGATATTACTTGTGATAGTGATGGTGAAATTGAATTTGATCCTAATAAACCTTTATATTTACATGATGTTAATTTGGATGAAGAAGAGTATTTTATAGGGTTTTTCCAAGTTGGTGCATATCAAGATGTATTGGGAATGAAACATAACTTATTTTCTCACCCAACAGAGGTAAATGTACTTTTTAATGAAAATGATGAAGTTGAATTAGAGCATATTATAGAATCACAAAAAATTATTGATATATTAGAAGATATTGATTATGATACAGATGAAATTAAAGCTATATTAAATGAAAAACTAGATAAAGATATTTATAATATATTAGAAAAATATTTATATGATAATTCATATTTAAAGACAACTTGGAGTTAATATGACGAAACAAAATGAAGAAGAGTTATCCCTTTGGAAATTAATCAAAGAGGATTTCTCTGTCCCAAAACAAAATGATCCTGCGCTTCAATCAAGCATAGAACTTTTTTTTAATTATCCAGGAGTTTGGGCAATAATAAATTATAGAGTTGCAAATGCATTACACAAAAAAGGTTTTAAAAGACTTTCAAGGGTGATTAGTGGAATATCTACTTTTTTAACAAAAACAGATATTCACCCTGGATGTCAAATAGGAAGAAGAGTATTTATAGACCATGCAATAGGTGTTGTAATAGGTGAAACTACTATTGTTGAAAATGATGTACTTATTTATCAAGGAGTGACTCTTGGTGGAGTATCATTAAATAAAGGTAAAAGACATCCAACTATTAAATCTAACTCTGTAATTGGTAGTGGAGCTAAAGTTTTAGGAAATATAACAATAGGCAAAAACTCAAGAATTGGAGCAAACTCAGTTGTTATATGCGATGTACCAAAAAACTCTACAGCAGTTGGAGTTCCTGCAAAAATTATCAAAAGAGATGATAAAAAATGCAAATTATCTCACAATGACTTACCAGATATCAATAAAGAAATGTTTGATTATTTACTAAAAAGAGTTGCAGTACTTGAAAATGCAGTAAAAAAATACGAAGGTATTGATTTAAGCAGTGAAGATAAAGATCTTGAAGATATTTACGAAAGATTTATTCAAGCAATGAACTCAATAAAACAATAAAATGGTAGAGTTATTAGCATTAGGAACACTAACTGGATTTGTTTCTGGTTTTTTTGGTGTTGGTGGGGGTATGATTCTTGTTCCTTTATTAATCGTTTCAGGTTTTGAAATGAAAGCTGCAATTGCAATATCAATTACGCAAATGGTATTTAGCTCAATTTTTGGAAGTTTCTTAAATATTAAAAAAAATGCTAAGGTTCTAAAAGATGGTCTATTTATAGGCATTGGAGGGATGCTTGGTGGCTTTTTTAGTGGATATATAGTTTCAAAATTTTCAAATGAATTTTTACAATATCTATTTATATGTATTGTTATTTTTTCAATTATGAAAATCTTTTTCTCTCCTGCTGAACCTATAAAAGAAGAAAGGACACAAAATAAGCTTATTCTTATTGTAATTGGTTTTTTTATAGGTTTAATAGCAATGAGTATTGGAGTTGGTGGCTCTGTTATATTAACTCCAATTTTAGTAGGATTTATGCACTATAGCCTAAAAAGAGCAACTGCATTAGGACTATTTTTTGTGGTATTTTCCTCAATTGCTGGATTTACTTCCCTTTGGATTCATGAACAAATATTACTAACAGAGGGTGCAATAGTTGGTATTGCATCACTTTTAGGTGTTTATTTTGGAATAAAAATAAAAACTTTTATACATTCAAATTCATATAAAAAATATATTTTACTTTTATACATAAGTGTGTTATTTATGATGATTTACAAAACAATATAAAAACTTGAGAGAAAAGTAACTTTTTTTCTCACTTGTTTGATTATATACTACTAAACGCTTCGATAATGAACAAATAACTCTATTTTTCTAATTTTAAATTCAATAAAAGTTATCAAAATAAAAATAATAATTACTCTTAATAGTAAAATTGTTGTAAATTCCTATTTAATATGATACAATTTTTCATTCTAGCTATTAATGTAAGGATAAATTATGAAACTTAAATGGATAGAAATAATAGAGTTTGCAAAAGAATTTAGAAAAGAGTTACATAAAAATCCTGAGCTAACTTGGGAAGAAGTAGATACTGCAAAAGCTATCAGAGCAGCACTAAAAGCCCATTATACCCCCTACAAAGAGTTTGCCAATACAGGAACTGTTGTTACCCTTGCACCAAATGCAAAAGGTACTCATATTGCACTAAGAGGCGATATCGATGCTTTACAAATAGATGAACAAACAACAGTTCCATATAAATCACAAAAACCAAATTGCATGCATGCATGTGGCCATGATGGTCATACAGCAACACTTTTAGCAACTGCAATTTGGTTAAAGCAACATGAAGAACAGCTTCCAGGTCCTGTTTCTTTGGTTTTTCAGCCTGCTGAAGAAGGTGGACATGGAGCAAAAAAAATGCTTGAAGAAGAGGCATTAAAAGATGTTGAGTTCATCTATGGATGGCATAATTGGCCAGCAATAAAATTTGGTCAAGCAGTGTGCCCAGATGGAGTAGTAATGGCAGGTAATGGAACTTTTCATATTGATATAAATGGTCAAGGAGGTCACTCTTCTCAACCTGAAATTTCAAAAGATCCTGTACTTGCTGCTAGTGCTATTACTATGGCATTACAACAAATAGTAAGTAGAAGAATAGCTCCTCAAAAAGCAGGTGTAGTTTCAGTTACTTCAATTGATGCAAGAAGTGGTCTTACAACAATTCCATCTATTGCAAAGATTGAGGGAAGTATTAGAATACCAGATTTAAAAACAAGAGATGAAGTAGCACAATCAATTAAAGAAATTGCTGAAAATACAGCAAAAGCTTATAATACAGAAGCAGTTGTAGAGTTTAGAAATAGATATTCTCCTACAATAAATCATGAAAATGCAGCTTCAAATATGAGAAATAAATTAGAAGAAGTATTAGGAAAAGATTATAAAAGTGATATTGCTACACCAATTATGGCATCTGAAGATTTTAGTTATTATTTACAAGAAATACCAGGTGCATTTGCATTAATTGGAAGTAATGATGGTCAAGAAAAACATACTAAGCCTTGTCATAATGCATATTATGATTTTAATGATGAGCTTATTGAACCTGTTTGTAAAGTATTTACAAAACTTGCAAACTTAGAATGTGAATTTATATAAATAAGGAGTTTAAAATGTTAGCTAATGATAAAACAATTTTTGAAACATATGAATCTGAAATTAGAGCATATTGTAGAGCAGTACCTACTGTATTTAAAGCTTCAACAAATGCAACAATGATTGATGAAGACAATAAAGAGTTTATAGATTTTTTTGGTGGTGCTGGAGTTTTAAACTTTGGACACAATAACCCAAAAATGAAAGAAGCATTAATAGAGTTTATACAAAGAGATGGCGTTGCTCATTCATTAGATATGTTTACTGATGTAAAAAGAGATTTTATTAAAACATTTGTAGATACAGTTTTAAAACCAAGAGGATGGGAAGATAGAAAGCTTCAATTTACAGGACCTACTGGAACAAATGCTGTAGAAGCAGCATTAAAGCTAGCTAGAAAAATTACAGGAAGAACAGAAGTAGTTGCTTTTAATAGAGGTTTTCATGGTATGACTTTAGCAGCATTAGCTTGCACTGCAAATAATGCTTTTAGAAGTAGTTCAGGAGTTCCTTTAAACCATGTGATTAGAGATACATTTAATGATATGGATGCTTTAGAAAACCTAAGACAAAAAATGTTTGATTTAGCTTCTGGTATGCTTCCTCCTGCTGCATTTATAGTTGAACCTGTTCAAGCAGAAGGTGGTGTTAGAATTGCCACTAAACAGTGGCTTCAAGGAGTTCAACAACTTGCAAAAGATACAGGTGCACTTTTTATTTTAGATAGTATTCAATGCGGTTGTGGAAGATGTGGAAGTTACTTTAGTTTTGATGATTTAGATGTTGATCCTGATATTATAATTTTAGCAAAAGGATTAGGAGGTTTTGGTACTCCAATTGGAATGTTAGTAAATAAACCAGAAGTTGATAAAGCATGGAGTCCAGGTCAACACACAGGAACTTTTAGAGGACAAGGTTTCTCTTTTGTTGCAGGAAAAATTGGACTTGAATATTTTAAAAATGAAGAGTTTAATGAAGAAACAAAAAGAAAAGGTGATATAGTAAGAGAAGTTTTAGATAAATTAAACTCTAAATATGAAAAAGTTGTTGATGTAAGACAAAAAGGTTTGATGCTAGCAATTGAGTTTGATAGTGCAGCAACTGTAAAAGAAATAACAGCAAAAACATATGAAAATGGTCTAATTATAGGTGCTTGCTCTACAGGTGAAATTATTAAGTTTATTCCTCCTTTAACTATTACAGATGAAGAGTTAAATAAAGGTTTAGAAAGATTTACAGCTTCTGTTGAAGCAGTTTTATCATAAGGAGAAATTATGGGATATAGCACAACACATTTTAAATCAATAAATCCATATACACAAGAAGATGTATATGAAATTAAAATGCACAATACTCAAGAGACTAGAGAAATTTTACAAAATGCTCAAGAAGCATTTTGTAATGAGTGGCAAGATACAACTTATGAACAAAGAGCAAAGCTTTTAAATGCTGTTGCAAAACAGATGAAAGATAATCTTGATTATTATGCTTTACCTATGACAGAAGAGATGGGAAAACCAATAAATGAAGCAAGAGGTGAAGTAAATAAAGCTGCTTGGGCAGCAGAACATTATGCAGAGTTTGGAGAAGATTATTTAAAAACTGAATATTTAGAATCTGATGCTACTGAAAGCTATGTTCAATATTTACCTTTGGGTGTAACTTTAGGTATTTTGCCTTGGAATGCACCATTTTGGTTAGCATTTAGATATTTAGCACCTGCTCTTATGTCTGGAAATACTTGTATTATGAAACATGATTCCCATACTCCTTTATGTGCAGTAAGAATAATTGAAGCTTTTCAAAAAGCTGGTTTTCCTAAAAATGTAGTTCAAAACTTAGTTGTAGGACACTCAAGTTTAGAAACAATCATTAGAAATCCAATTGTAAAAGGTATTTCTTTAACTGGTTCATCAAAAGCAGGAACTTCTGTAGGTGCAATTGCTGGTAGTGAAATAAAACCTGTTGTTTTAGAGTTAGGAGGAAGTGATCCTGCGATTATTTTAAAAGACACACAAGATTTAGAAAAAGCTGCTGATATTGTTACTCTTTCAAGATACATAAATGCGGGACAGTCTTGCATAGCAGCTAAAAGAATTATTGTAGAAGAACCAATATATGAAAAATTTATAGAATTACTAAAACAAAGATTTGAGAAATTGAAACTAGGTGATCCAAAAGATGAGACAACAACAATAGGTCCAATTGCAAGAAAAGAGTTAGTAGAACAAATGCATGAACAAGTAGATAAATCAGTTGCAGCAGGTGCAAGATTGATACTTGGAGGACAAAGATATGAAGGAAAAGGTTTTTTCTTTCCCCTTACAATTCTTGCAGATGTTGAACCTGGAATGGTAGTATCTTGCCAAGAAACATTTGGACCTATTGCAGCAATTATTAAAGCAAAAGATGAAGAAGAAGCAATAAAGATTGCAAATGATACTGAATATGGTCTTGGTGGTTCAATTTGGACAGGGGATATACAAAAAGGTAAAAAACTTGCTGGAAAAATTATTACAGGACAAGTATCTATAAATGGTATTGTAAAATCTGATCCTAGACTTCCAAGTGGAGGAGTTAAAAAATCAGGAATTGGTAAAGAGTTAGGACCACATGGTATAAAAATGTTTGTAAACACACAACAAGTTTGGGTAGGTCCAGCTAAAGGGTAGTTTACTTCTTATTAAGGAGCAAAAATGAAATTGGCTTTTCCTAAAGCAGAATATGTAAAAAGAGTAAAAAAAGTACAAAAAGAGATGCGAAGAAAAGGTATTGATGTACTTCTTGCAACTGATCCTGGAAATATGAATTGGCTAACAGGATATGATGGTTGGTCATTTTATGTGCATCAAGGAGTGATTGTATCTTTAGATGAAGAAGAACCTATTTGGTTTGGAAGAGCTATGGATAGAAGTGCAGCACTTCTTAGATGTTACATGAAAGATGATAAATTAGTTGCTTACCCTGAAGAGTATGTTCAAAATCTTGATAAACATCCAATGGAGTGGTTAGCAAAAAATATCTTCTTTGCTAGAGGTTGGCATGATGCAACAATTGCAACTGAGATGGATAATTATTACTATTCTGCACAAGCCCATTTAAGCTTAGTATCAAATCTTTGGAAAGCAAGATTTGTAGATAGCCAAAACCTTGTAAACTGGGCTAGATGTATAAAATCTGAAAAAGAGATTGAGTATATGAAAATTGCAGGAAGAATTACATCTAAAATTCATCAAAGAATACTTGATGTTGCAAGAGTTGGAATACCAAAAAGTTTTGTTGTTGCACAAATATATGAAACAGCAATTGAAGGGGTTGATGGATATAGTGGAGATTACCCTTCAATTGTTCCTTTGCTTCCCTCAGGAAAAGAAGCTTCGGCTTCTCATATCACTTGGGACAATAAACCTTTTAAAGCAAATGAGGGGACATTTTTTGAAGTTTCAGGGTGTTATAAAAGATATCATTGCCCAATGTCAAGAACACTTTATATGGGAAAACCATCTGAAAGGTTTTTAAATGCTGAAAAGGCACTACTTGAAGCAATTGATACAGGATTAGAACAGGCAAAACCAGGAAATAAAGCAAGTGATATTGCAAAAGCACTTGATAAAGTAATGCTAAAATATGGAATAGATAGACATGGAGCTAGATGTGGATATCCAATAGGTGTTAGTTATCCACCTGATTGGGGTGAAAGAACATTTAGTATTAGAGCTTCTGATAATACAATACTAAAATCAGGAATGACCTTTCACTTTATGCCAGGTATTTGGCAAGATGATTGGGGAATAGAGATAACTGAAAGTATTTTAATTACAGATATAGGGTATGAATCACTTTGTGATTATCCAAGAAAACTATTTTTTAAATAAATTTATTTAAAGATTTCTTGCCAAGAGTATATTTTTTTGATTGCTCTTGGCTCTATTACAAATGAAACAATTGATACTATTAAAAAAGAGACTATAAATAAAGATATAATTTTTATTATTAATTTCATGTTACTCCTTAGTTTATTTTCTTATATTAAAATATAAAAATACTTATAAAATGTACAAATTTATAAACTTACATTTTTTATATATTTAGTTTCATCTTTCTTTGGTATAATAAAGGCTTTATTTTTTACAAACCTATTTAAAAACGGATTATTATTTATGAAAGATTCAATCAAAATTTACAACGCAAAAGAAAACAACTTAAAAAATATCAATTTGGAAATTCCAAAAAATAAGCTTATAGTTTTTACTGGACTTTCAGGTTCAGGAAAGTCGACATTAGCCTTTGATACCCTTTATGCTGAGGGTCAAAGAAGATATATAGAGTCTTTGTCTGCATATGCAAGACAATTTTTGGATAAAGTTGGAAAACCAGATGTTGAAAGAATTGAGGGTTTAACTCCTGCAATTGCTATTGATCAAAAAACAACTTCAAAAAATCCTCGTTCTACAGTAGGAACGATTACAGAAGTTTATGATTATTTTAGACTTTTATACGCAAGGGTTGGAAAACAACATTGCCATAAATGTGGACAGCCAATTTCTCAAATGAGCTCTTCTGATGTTATTGAGCAAGTTTTATCTTTACCAAATGGTGCAAAAATCATAATTCTTGCACCATTAATCAACAGAAAAAAAGGAACTTTTGCAGATCTTTTAGAATCACTTAGAAATAAAGGTTATGTAAGAGCTATGATTGATGGTGTGATGGTTAGACTTGATGAAGAAATAGAGCTTGAAAAAAACAAAATGCACACTATTAAAATAGTAATAGATAGAGTTGTTATAAAAGAAGAAAACAGAGATAGAATTGCTCAAGATGTTGAAAAAGCTTTAAAAGAGAGTTTTGGAGAACTTGAAATTGAGATATTAAATCATAAAGATTTAGATTGTGAAAAACATGTTCATTATTCTGAGCATATGGCTTGTTTTGACTGTAAAATATCTTTTGAACCATTAGAACCATTAAGTTTTTCTTTTAACTCACCAAAAGGTGCATGTTCATCTTGTGATGGATTAGGTATTAGATACTCTCTTGATATGAAAAAAATCATAGATGAGGATTTAACATTAAAAGATGGTGCTATTAAAATCATATATGGTTTTAATAAAGGTTACTATTTTAAAATGCTAACAGCATTTTGTGAAGCTGCTAATATTGATATGAATAAAACTTTTAGTGAATTAAAAGATCATGAACAAAAAGCTATTTTACATGGTGGTGTTGATGAAGCTGTTTTTACATGGAAAAGACATAAACTAAGAAGAAAGTGGGAAGGTATTGTAACTATTGCCTATAATATGGTAAAAGATGAAAAAGATATGGCAGATTATATGACAGAAAAAACCTGTGATTCATGTAATGGCAATAGATTAAAACCATCTTCACAAAGTGTATATGTTGCAAATAAAACAATCTCTGATATTATAAATTTACCCATTGAAGATGCACACTCATTTTTTCAAGATGATAAAAACTTTGAATACTTTAATGAACAAAATAGAATGATTTCAGCTCCAATATTAAAAGAGATAAAAGAGAGAATATTCTTTTTAAATGATGTGGGTCTTGGTTATATTACTTTAGGAAGAGATGCAAGAACAATCTCAGGAGGAGAAGCTCAAAGAATTAGAGTTGCAAGTCAAATTGGTTCTGGACTTACAGGTGTTATGTATGTACTTGATGAACCATCAATTGGTCTTCATGAAAGAGATACAAATAAACTTATTAAAACCTTAAAAGCTTTACAAAAAAAAGGTAATACTGTAATAGTTGTAGAACATGATAAAGAGACAATTAAAGAAGCAGATTTTATTGTTGATATTGGTCCAAATGCAGGTAAATATGGTGGTGAAATAGTTTTCGCAGGTACTTTAAAACAGATGTTAAGAGCTAATACTTTAACATCAAAATTTGTTTCAGGTAAAAAACAGATTGCTTATGTGCACAATAGACCACAAGAAAAATTTATTGAAATTAAAAATGTAAATATTAATAATATTAAGAATCTTGATGTTCAATTGCCATTGAAAAATTTAGTATCAATAACAGGTGTTAGTGGTAGTGGAAAATCATCTTTAATACTACAAACACTTCTACCTGTTGCAAAAGAACTTTTAAATCATGCAAAAAAAGTTAAAAAAGTTGATGGAGTTGAAATAAACGGATTAGAAAATTTAGATAAAGTAATTTATCTTGATCAAAGTCCAATTGGAAGAACTCCAAGAAGTAACCCTGCAACTTATACAGGTTTAATGGATGAAATTAGAACACTTTTTTCTAAAACTAAAGAGGCTAGTTTAAGAGGATATAAAATAGGAAGATTCTCATTTAATGTAAAAGGTGGAAGATGTGAGAAATGCCAAGGTGAAGGTGAAATAAAAATCGAAATGCACTTCTTACCAGATATTATGGTTAAATGTGATGAATGTCATGGACAAAGATACAATAGACAAACTTTAGAAATATTATATAAGTCAAAAAGTATTGCTGATGTATTAAGTATGAGTGTAGATGAAGCTTTAGAATTCTTTGCAAAGGTTCCAAAAATTCATGCAAAATTAAAAACTTTAAGTGATGTTGGACTTGGTTATATTACTCTTGGACAAAATGCAGTTACTTTAAGTGGTGGTGAAGCACAAAGAATAAAATTAAGTAAAGAATTAAGCAAAAAAGATACAGGAAATACTTTATATATTTTAGATGAACCAACAACGGGATTACACTTTGCAGATGTAGATAGGCTAACAAAAGTTTTACATCATCTTGTAGATGTTGGAAACTCTGTTTTAGTAATTGAGCATAATCTTGATATTATTAAAAACTCTGATTGGGTTATTGATATTGGTCCAGAAGGTGGAAGTAAAGGTGGTAAAATAGTAGCACAAGGAACACCTGAAGAGTTAGCTAAAACTCATAAAAAAACTAAATCTTATACAGGTTATTATTTAGAAAAAGAACTAAATGAACAGAAAAAAACCAATTGATAATTTTATAGAGGCTTTACAAGAACACAAATTTGTAGAGGCTCATGAAATACTTGAAGATGACTGGAAAACTTTTAAAAAACAAGGTTTAAAACTTGAAGCAAAAGCCATACAAGGTTTGATAAATGGAGCAACTGCACTTGCTTTATATCATATCAAAAAAAGACCTGATAGCTTTAAAAAAGTATGGCCAGTATATTTAAAATATAAACCTTTATTAACTAATGCAAAAATAAATAATAAAAATCGATTCTTTTATGCTTGTAAAATTCTTGAAGAAAAAAAAGAAGAACTAACCAAATAGCTTTATTTTAACTTAAATTACAAAATTAAATTAAAAATATTGCATCATATAAGTTTGTACTAAAAACAATAAATATATAATTCTTTATAATTTATTGAAATAAAGGAAACATTATTATGTCACAAACCAAAAAGAGTATCTTTTCTAATATAGGTATTCAAATTATAATTGCAATGGTTTTAGGGACTATTGTAGGTGTTATTATGAAACACGATGCAGTAGTATTTGCACCTCTTGGAACAATTTTTATTCACTTAATTAAAATGTTAGTTATTCCATTGATTGCTATTTCTATTATAAGTGGAGCTGCAAGTATTGGTGGAACTAAATCAGCTGGGAAAATAGGAGCATTAACTTTTGCATTTTTCTTAATTACTTCAGGATTTGCAGTTGCGTTAGCTTTAACAATGGGAGAATACTTTACACCTGGAATTGGAGTTGATTTAAGTAGTGTTGAGGGAATGTTCTCAAATGAATATGCATCAAAAGGTGAACTTCCAGGTTTTTTTGAAACTATTACAGGTATTATTCCTACAAATATTTTTGTATCACTAAACAATGCAAATATTTTACAAATACTATTTTTCTGTCTATTTTTAGGAATTGCTATTTCAAAACTAGAAAAAAAGAAATCAGAGTCATTACTTGGTGGGATTAATGCACTTGTAGAAGCTTTTATTTGGATGATTCATGTAGTAATGAAATTTGCACCTATTGGTGTATTTGGTCTTATGGCAGATGCTATAGGTACATTTGGATTTGACGTATTGCAACTAATTACAAATTTAGTTTTAGTTTATTTTGCGGCAATTTTAATTTTTGGTTTTATTTTCTTTCCTTTATTAATTAAACTATTTTCAACAATGAGTGTTAGAAAATTTATAAGTGCAATGAAAAAACCTCAAACAGTTGCCTTATCTACAGCCTCATCAATGGGAACACTTCCTGTTACTATGGAAGTGTGTGAAGAAGAATTAAAAATCTCTAAAAGTACATCATCATTTGTTTTACCATTGGGTGCTACTATTAATATGAGTGGTAATGCAATTTATTATGGTCTTGTAGCAATATTTTTTGCACAAATATTTAATGTAGATTTAGGATTTACAGAATATGCAGCAATTATACTTACTGCAACTATTGGAGCAATTGGACAAGCAGGAGTTCCTGGACCTTCATTTTTAGTTGTTGCAGTGCTTATTGCAGCTGGAATACCAATTGAGGGATTACCTTTACTTTTTGCACTTGATAGAATATTTGATATGACAAGAACAGCATTAAATATTACAGGTGATGCAGCTTGTGCAGTTATAGTAGATGAATATACACAAAATGAAATAAATAAAACTAGTAATGCCTAAGAAAAATTAGCAGCTTCTTGCTGCTGGTTTTTTAATAAAAATGCTTTTAATCTCATCATCTCATCTGTTGGGTATTGACTTTCTGAATCACCTCTTTGTACTTTTACATAAAAATCTTTTGAGTTACGATTATAACCAAAGTTTAAATTTGTTAAGTTATACTCAATAAGATTTGAAACTTTAGAATCAGATACTTTATTTGTTTGTTTAGTTTCATCAAGTTTTAAAAACTCTTCTTTTACTTTTGAAGACTCTTTCCCCTCAATTACTTGAGAAATAGAATTTGAAGGTTGTACCTTTTGTATTTGAAGTGATTGGTCATTACTGTAAGATTCAAGTTTTGGAATTAGTCCATACTCCATAGCAACCTCCTTTTTAAAGTTATCACTTTGAATGTATTCTTTATTATATATAAAAAAGCAAACTTTTGTCAAATATTTTTTAAATAAAGTTAAATTTTGCTATGATACGTTGTATTTTTTTCAAAATAGTATGATTTATTACTATTTAATTTAAGGAGAAATTAATTGGAAGACAGTTCCCAGAGGTGCAAGATTATTACAGGTGATATAAAATGGAAATATTAATACTTCTATTTTTCATTGTAATAGGTACATCATTTTTATGTTCAGTTTTAGAATCAGTAATTCTATCAACAACAGTTTCATATGTTTCAGTAATAGAAAATAAAAATCCCATTGCTGGAAAATTACTAAAAAAATTAAAATCAGAAATAGATATAACTATTGCATCAATTTTAATTATTAACACAATAGCCAACACATTAGGTGCAACAGCCATTGGTGTTCAAGCACAAAATGTATTTAGTGGTGATAAGACTTTAGTAATGATTATTTCTATAATTTTAACTTTTATGATTCTGTTTTTTGCAGAAATTATTCCTAAAACAATCGGTGCAGTTTATTGGAAAGAGCTAGCAGCAGTAGCAGCAAGGATAATCAATATTTTTGTATTTATTACTTATCCTATAATAGTAATAACACAATTTGTAACAAAAAAGATATCTAAAAACTCTTCAAATAATGACTCTTTTTCAAGAGAAGAGCTAATTCACTCTACACTTTTAAGTGAAGAAGAGGGAGTAATTGGGGATTTAGAATCAGATATCATTGAGAATACATTAACTTTAAATGCAGTAAAAGTAAAAGATATTTTAACTCCAAGATCAGTTATGTATGCGGTTCAAAAAGATTCTTTTATTAAAGATATATTAGAAGATAAAAGAACTTATAAGTTTTCAAGAGTTCCTGTTTATGATGAATCAATTGATAATATTGTTGGTGTTGTATTAACAAAAAAACTTTTTAAACAAGCAATTAAAGATGAAAATGTTCCTATTGAAAGAATTATGACACCAGTTTTTGCTTTAAATGAAAATATTCCAGTAGGAAAAGCATTAAGCAAATTTATACAAAAAAAGGAACATATGTTTATTGTTTTAGATAACTATGATCAAACAGAAGGACTTGTGACTTTAGAAGATTGTATTGAAACACTATTAGGTCTTGAAATAATGGATGAGCTTGATACAACAGCAGATATGAGAAGACTTGCATTAAATAAAATGAAAGCAAAAAGAAAAGAAAGAGGAAAAGAGTAAAATTAAAACTCTTTCTTTTTTATATAAAAAGGTTAGAAAAATATGCTAAATGAATTTATTAACAGTTTCAAATCCATAATACTTGCAAGCATTGATGAAAATGATTTTCCATTTAATAGTTATGCACCATTTATTAAATATAATAATCGATATTATGTCTATTTAAGTGATATGGCAAAACATGCAAGAAACTTAAAATCAAATCCTAAAGTATCAATATTTTTTATAGAAGATGAAAATAATTGTGAAAATATTTTTGCAAGAAAAAGAGTTATTTTTCAAGCAAATAGCACCATAATAAAAAGAGGTTCAGATAAATTTGAATCAATACTAGATAAGTTTGAAAATTTAGATAAAAAAACAGTCAAAATGACAAGAAAAATGAGTGATTTTAATCTATTTGAATTAGAAGTAAATTATGGTGAAGCTGTATTTGGTTTTGGTAGAGCTTATAATATTGGTGGCAAAAATTTTGATGAACTAATTCAAAGAGAAAATCAAAAAGCCCACACAAGTAAATAATAGTTTTAACTTATATATAAGATATTATTAATTATAATAATTATTAATACTTATACATAAGGAATAATTATGAAAAAACTACTTGCAATTTCTACTCTTGGTCTGTTTTTAAGTACTTCTGCATTTGCAAATAGTGCAAAAGGATTAAATGTTTTAGTTACATCAGATGATGCTCAAACACAAATGATGTCAATGGTTCTATCAATGATGACTTTAAAACAAAATAAAAAAGTAAATATGGTACTTTGTTCAAAAGCTGGAGATTTAGCACTTAAAAATAGTAAAAGTGAAATTTTAAAGCCAATGGACAAATCTCCAAAAATGATGCTAAAAGCAATAATAAATAAAGGTGCAAGTGTTAAGGTTTGTCCTTTATACTTACCAAATAAGAATCTTCAAAAAACTGATTTAATGTCAAATATAACTGTTGCTAAACCAATGGATGTTTCAAAAGATTTATTAAATAATGACTACAAAAATTTGAGTTATTGAAAAACTAGCCCTAAGGGGCTAGTCTATCAATCTGCCAAGTGTTATTATCTTGTAAAGTATATTGAAATCTATCATGCAATCTATGTTTTGCACCTTGCCAAAATTCAATTTTTTCAGGCTTTACTATATAACCTCCCCAAAAAGAAGGAAAGGGAATTTCACCTTTTACAAATTTACTTTTTATTTCATTAAATTTTGCTTCTAAAACTGATCTTGAACTAACTACTTGGCTTTGTTGTGAAACCCAAGCACCTATTTGGCTTCCTTTTGGTCTTGATAAAAAATATTTCAATGATTTTGATGAAGATATTTTTTCAGCCCTACCCTCAATTTTTACTTGTCTTTCTAAACCAAGCCATGCAAAATGAAGTGCAACTTTTGTATTTTCTTCCATCTGTTTTGACTTTACACTTTCATAATTTGAAAAGAAAATAAAGCCAGTTTCATCAAAAAACTTTAATAATACAGTTCTTATTGAGGGCATCATATCTTTACCAACTGTTGCTAAAGTCATTGCATTTGGTTCTATTAAATCTGCACTCATTGCTTGTTCAAACCACTTTTCAAACTGTTTTATAGGATTTTGATCTAAATCCTTTCTTCTTAATCCATTATTTACGTACTCTTCTCTCATAGAACTTAAGTCCATAAATTTCTCCTAAAGTAATTTTTCTATATCATCTTCTAAACTTTTTGGTGTTGTAGAAGGAGAATATCTATTTATTATATTTCCATTTTTATCAATTAAAAATTTTGTAAAGTTCCATTTTATAGCTTCTGTTCCTAAAAAACCTGAAGCTTTACTTTTTAAAAATTTATATAAAGGATGAGCTTCATCTCCATTAACATCAATTTTTGAAAACATTGGAAAACTAACATCATAAGTTAAACTACAAAACTCTTTTATCTCTTCATTTGTAGCTGGTTCTTGATTCATAAACTGATTGCAAGGAAAACCTAAAACAACAAAATCTTTATTTTTATATTTATCATATAAATTTTCTAAACCTTCATATTGTGAAGTAAATCCACACTTACTAGCTACATTTACTATTAATAAGACTTTGTTTTTGTACTCATTTAAACTAATCTTTTTCCCATCTATCGTCTCAACTTCAATATCATATATAGTTTTCATATTAGCTCCTATTAGTGAACTTACCAATAAAATAGTACTTATTAATAACCTCATATTTTACCTTCTAAAATTTTTTTAGTCACTTCATGCCTAAATTCAAACATTTGCTCCAAATCTTTTTTTATAAAGCCATCCAATAAAGAGCCTAAAAAACCAAAAGGCAATTCATATCTTACCACATCTTTTAACAAAACCTTATCATCTTCTTGCTCAAATATATGAGAATGTTCCCAAAACTTAAAAGGTGATTTTATAGCTACATCCATAAACATATTAGGATAATCCATCTTTTCTATTTTTACTACCCAAGTAAAAGGAATGAAATTTTTAATAGTTTTTATTTTTAAAATTGCACCCTCTTTTGGACTTACATCTTTTGTCAAAAGTTCTGCTTTAATATTTTTAGGAGTGATTTTTATAAGATTATTTGAATCTAAGTGAAACTTAAATAACTCTTCTAAACTTGTATTTATATAAGTTTGTTTTGTAAAGGTTTGCATAAATACTCCTTTTATTTTATTATAACCATAAAAAAAGTATTTAAATATAGTTTTTTTGTTATTTGATTAGTTTATCAAATTTTTTTATCAAATTATTCATTTGTAACTCATATGCTAAAGTATATGCACTATTTCCTAAAATATCAACTTGATTGATATTAGCATTATTATTTATTAAATAATCAACACAATGTACTTTATTATATAAAACTGCATAGATTAATGCAGTTGCATTAATCTCATCTAAATAATTAATATCAACATCACAATTTTTTAAGCATTTTAACATTTTTACATCATCATTATAAACTGCAAAATGTACTGCATAAAGTGTAGGCGTTACATACATATCAATTCCTTTTGAAATCAATAGTTTAACAGCTTTAAAATTCTTATATTTTATAGCCCAATAAAGTGCATTTCTACCTTTTTTATCTCTTAAATTAATATTAGGATTTAAAGATAATACTGCTTCAATATTTTCATTATAAACAATAGCTTCAAAAAGCATACACCAGCCTTGCGAATCTTGATAATTAATATCTAACCCGCTAAAAATTAGCTTTTTAAAAGAGTGACTTTTATCTATTGATTTATCATCTACAAAAATATTTGTACTCATGCTTAACCCTTTTTGTGTTTAGTTATAAAACTTTAGCATATCAAAACTTAAAGTATATTGATAATGGTTATTGATATTATATACTTTTATATAATTATCCTTTCTAGTTTTTTTTACTATAATGTCATCAAAGGAAAATTATTGGAAAATATACTTACACAAAGAGAGTTTTGTTACAAATGCAATAGACCAAAAACCTCATGTTTATGTCAATACATAAATAGTTTTGATACAAATACTAAATTTATTATATTAATGCATCCAAAAGAGTACAGAAAAACAAAAAATACAACAGGTAAGATAACTAACTTACAACTTAATAATTCTATGATTTATATTGGTATTGATTTTACAAAGCATGAAGAAATAAACAACTATATTGATGAATATGAATGCTTTATTTTATATCCTGATGAAAAGTCATTTTTACTAAATACAACAAGTATAAAAAGTAAAAAAAAGCAACTTATATTTATTATTGATTCTACATGGGCATGTTCAAAAGCAATTTTAAAAAGAAGTTTAAATTTACAACATTTACCTAAAATAAGTTTTAAAACAATGAAACAATCTGAATATAAATTTAAAACACAACCACAAAACTATTGTCTTTCAACAATTGAATCCACAAAAGAGATTCTTTGCTTATTAAATAAACATAATATTGAAAATATTAATTTAAAATATTTAGATAGTTTTTTACTACCATTTGAAAAGCTAGTTAAGTATCAAATTAATTGTAGTAAAAAAGGAGACTTAAGAGTTAAAATCTACTCTTAAATCTGATTATAAAATCATCAATCTCTTCTTTCATTGTATTTTTATATCCATTAAAAGATGTATATATAAAAAACATTGATTGTGCCATAAAGAAATAAAAGCTATTTGAATATCCCACATATACATATAAAACATCAGCTACAAAAAATAGTATAAATGCATATGATCTTCTAATATGACTTCTACTTGATAAGAAGAAGTTCCCAAGAATTGCCATAGATGCAGCAGTACTATCTAAAATCAATACTTCAAAATCAATAGAAGAGATTGATTTGAAATATAAAATTATTGCAAGTGTTGAAAAATAGACTAATGAAATAATTGTTACAATTTTAAAATCTCTTTTAGGATTTGGTGATTTTTTAATAATACCTAAAAATGCTCCTGCATAAAAAAATACAAGTTGAATAATCATAGGTACTTTACCTGCAAATAAAAAGAATGCAAATAAAGATAAGTTTGCAGCTAAAAAACTTATAAAAGCTAAATATAATGGTCTTTGATTGTGTTTAGTACTAAGTGACATCAAATATGCACCTAAAATAGAAAAAATAGCACCAAAAGCTTCAAGTAATAACATAAAATCTCCAAATTTTTTCGCTATTATATTAGCTTTTAATAAAAAAAGAATAAAAGAAGTTTTTATTATATAAGAATTACAAACTTACTAAATACTTCTCTTGTAGTTTCTTACTTAAATTATTTATATTTTTTATAAGAAGTCTATGTTCAGGTAGTAAAATTTTAGAAATAAATCTTGTCTCTTTATTAGTAAATCCTTCAGGATCTTTATCCTCAATAGATAATTTCTCTTTTGAATATGCTACTCTTTTTAATTTATGATTTGTTTGTCTTAAATAATAAACAATCTCAAACTTTTTTTGATTTATTTTTTCAATTGTAACAATCACCCTATTATCTTTAACATCACCTTCATAAGGAACAAGTTGTTTAAAATCTTTTATTGTAATAAAACCTATATAAAGTTTAGTAAATACATCAAAATACAAAGATAATTTTTTACATTTAAAAAAACTCAAATCAACAGCATGAGTTTGATGAGCTCTACTTTTATGCAAAATCCACTCTAGCGTTTCAAAGTAAGAAAACTTTTTATACCTTACATTTAAAGCTTCAATAAACTTTTTATCTTTATATTCTATTAAACTCTCTTTTGTAACTTTATTTAAAATAAGCTCTTTTAAAATCTGTTCATCATCAAACTCTTTAGTAATCCAAATTGTACAATAATCTGGGAATCTACTAAGACCAACAGAACCTTGTGTTAAAACAATAAGTGCCTTAATCTCAAAACTTGGAAATAGCAATTTTAATAAAGCAAACTTTTTGAATAATCTTTTATTTAAACCCGAAGTTTTTTTTGATTTACTCATTTCTACAAAATATATACTATCTTTTGTAAAAAACAATGCATCAAATTCGCTAATATCTTTATAAACTGATTTATAAACAATTTGAGCACCTTTATCTATTAAAAGTCCATTTTTTTTAAATATATTATTTTTATTTTGATGTGGACCTTTTAAAACAAAACGCTTTATTTCATCATTGTTTTGAGCAAATCTTAACAAATGTTCATAAATAATATTTTCAAATACTTCACCTTTGAAACTATGATAAGTAGGACTCTCTTTTGATTCCTCTTTTAAAGTTCCATCTTTTGTATAAAGATTTTTCAAATATTTATTATCATATTTATAATGAAAAAGATTGCTTCTTATATTTGTTAAATCTAAGTTTTTTATTTCGTCTGTAATTTTAAATTCTTGCAAGTTATTAATTTTGTATCATTTGATACTTTTCCCTCATATTTATTTATAAGATTATACCTAAAGGGAAATTTATTGTAAAGTAAATAGTAGTTAATTGTTAAAAAAGAGGAGAATAACCCCCCTTTTTTTAACAATTTTAGAAAGCTTCTATAATAGAACCTTCATATTTTGTTCTAATAAAGTTTTTAATCTCTTCAGAAGTTATTGCTTTATTTAAAGCTTTAATATACTCTTTATTTTCATTACCTGCTTTAATAGTTACAATATTTGCATAAGGAGAATCTTTTGATTCAATTGCTAAAGCATCTTTTAATGGGTTAAGATTTGATAATAATGCATAATTTGTATTAATAACTGCTGCTGTAACTTCATCTAAAACTCTTGGTAATTGAGGAGCATCTAACTCTTCAATTTTAAGATTTTTTGGATTATCTAAAATATCTTTTGCAGTTTTTAATTCTACATCATTAAAAGTTAATAAACCTTCTCTTTGTAAAATATCTAAAGCTCTACTCTCATTTGTTGGATCATTTGGTACAGCTATTGTATCACCCTCTTTAATCTCTTTTAATGATTTTATCTTATTTGAATAAATTCCCATTGGCTCTAAGTGAACATTTACAGTTTTAACTAAGTGAGTATTTTTATTTTTATTAAATTCATCCATATATGGTAAGTGTTGGAAAAAGTTAGCATCTAACTCACCTTCTTCAACTGCAATATTTGGAGTAACATAATCTGTAAACTCAACAATTTCTAATGTATAACCATCTTTTGCTAAGATTTTTTTCACTTCTTGTAAAATCTCTGCATGTGGAATTGGAGTAGCTCCAACTTTTATAACTTTCTTCTCTTGAACTTTTTGTTCTTGCTTGTCATTATTATCTGAACAAGCACCTAAAAACAATGCAACTAGTGCAACTAAAACAACTTTAAAAAAATTATTCATTTATTTCCCTTCCTTTATTTTTTTGTAATTTTATATAAATAATCACCTAAACTTTGAAATATCTGTACTATTATGATTAAAACCAATACAGTATACATCATAACATCAGTTTGGAACCTATAGTAACCATATTTGATTGCTACATCACCAAGTCCTCCGCCTCCAACAGCCCCAGCCATTGCAGAAAAGCCAACAACAGTAATTAAAGTTAAAGTAATGGCTGAAATAATACCAGGCAATGCTTCAACTAACATTATTCTAAAAATTATCTGAAAATTTCCAGCTCCAAATGATTTTGCAGCTTCAATAACACCTTGGTCAACCTCTTTTAAAGCACTTTCTATTAATCTTGCAATAAAAGGAGCAGCTCCTATTGTAAGTGGAACTATAGCAGCAGTTGTTCCAATACTTTTTCCAACTATCATTTTTGTTACAGGAAATAATACAATCATTAAAATAATAAAAGGGAAAGACCTTAATGTATTTATAACTACATCTAAAACCCTATATAGTTGTATATTTTCCATTAATCCATCTTTTTGTGTAAGTATTAAAACAATAGCTGTAAAAAAACCTAGAATAACAGCAATTGAAGTTGAAACTACACTCATATATATAGTTTCCCAAATTGCTGGCAATAAAATATCTATCATTTTAATACCTCCCAAGTAATTTGTCTATTTTCTAAATATTTGCAAACCTCATCTTTTTGCTCTTCTTGAATATTTATAACCATATTACCAATAATATGAGTGTTTATCTCTTCAAGTTTCCCCCAAACAATATTGAAATCCATATTTAACTCTCTTGCCATTGAAGTAATAAGTGATTGGTGTGCATTATCTTTTGGAAAGTATATTTTTATATTTACTCCCTCTTGTGGTACTACTTCATCCTCCCCTAAAAACCTTTTCATTTTTGCATCAGGTTGTAAAAACAGATCTTCTGTTACATCTAAGCCTATTATATTTCCATACTCTAAAAGTAAAGCTTTCTGTGCTATTTGTTTTACTACTTCCATTTCGTGAGTTACTAAAATAATAGTAATATTTAATTCTGCATTAATTTTTTTTAAAAGATTTAAAATTGATGTTGTAGTATTTGGATCAAGAGCAGAAGTTGCTTCATCACTTAATAAAATATCAGGATCAAGGGTTAATGCCCTTGCAATTGCAACTCTTTGTTTTTGTCCACCACTTAACTCTTTTGGATATGATTTAGCTTTATTAGAAAGTCCAACAAGATGCAATAAATCATCAACTTTTTTCTTTATTTCACTCTCTTTATATCCCCAAATTTCCATAGGCAAAGAGACATTTTCATAAACTGTTTTTCTTTGAAGAAGTGAAAAATGTTGAAAAATCATTCCAATTTTTTTTCTAAACTCATTTAACACACTACCCTTTAATGTTTTTACTTCTTTATTATTTACTATAAGTGAACCATCATGATAACCTTCAAGTCCATTAATACATCTTAAAAGTGTAGATTTTCCAGCACCACTATGCCCTACAATAGCAAAAATATCACCTTTTTCAATAGTAAGGTTAATATCATTTAGTACTTTCATCTGCCCATAATATTTATTTAAATTTTTAATTTCAACCAAAGTAAACCTTATTGTATTTTTGACTGTGTATAATATAAAAATAGTACTAATATATCTATTAAATTATACATTTTGACAAACAAAAAGGATTTTTATCTTTTTGTTTTAATCTTCTAACTCTTTTTTCAATCTTTTTATATTTAAAAGCATTGAAATAGAAACAACTAATGCAATACAGAAAAAACCTGAAAATACATATAGTGTTTGAGAATAACTTCCTGTTATATCTTTTACATTTGAGATAATTAAAGGTCCTACAAGTCCAGCTGCTGCCCAAGCAGTTAAAATATATCCATGAATAGCACCTAACTCTTTTGTTCCAAAAATATCTCCAATATAAGCAGGAATTGAAGCAAATCCACCACCATAACAAGACATTATAAAATATAAGACAACTTGAAATAGTATAAGTTCACTTATATTTGGTAAGGCATAAAATGCAACTGCTTGTGTTGCAAAAAATATTATATAAACAATAGGTCTTGTCAAAAAATCAGAAATACTAGCCCAAAAAATTCTTCCAAGTCCATTAAAGACACCCATTAATCCAACTGCAGCAGCAGCTGCAAGGGCCGTAATACCCATAACTTCTTCAAGAAGTGGAGAAGCAACTCCAATTATTGCAATTCCACATGTTACATTTATAAATAACATAATCCAAAGACCATAAAATCTAGGTGTTTTTATAGCTTCATTTAAACCCATACTAGATAAATCTTTTTTAATTTTCTTTTTACCCTCTTTGATTTTCTTCTTGAATTTCTTTGGCATATAGCCCTCTTTTGGAGCTTGCAAATACATTGCTGAAATAAACATTACGATAAAATAAACACTTCCTAAAAGAAAAAATGTATTTGCAATTCCCACAGAACCAATTAATAACTTTATTGCTGGACCTGAAATGGCTGAAGCAAAACCAAAGCCCATAATTGCAAGTCCTGTTGCCATTCCCCTTTTATCAGGAAACCATTTTACTAAAGTTGATACTGGTGAAATATAACCTATTCCTAATCCACATCCACCTAAGACTCCATAAAAGAAATAAAGTAAAAGTTTTGATTCCATTAAAATGGCAAGTCCAGAACCAGCAGTTCCTATACCAAAAGCAAAAGCTGCAATTGTAGCAGATACTCTAGGTCCATTTTTTTCAACAAATTTTCCCATAAGTGCAGCAGATAAGCCAAGAAAGAATATAGCAATACTAAAAGCAATTGTTACATCAGTTAAATCCCACTTCATTTGTTCTTGAATAGGATTTACATAAACACTCCAAGCATAAACAGACCCTATACAAATATGCACACCAACAGCAGCAAGAGCCATAAGCCAACGATTTTTTTTCATATATTTCCCCATGATTTTTAACTAAAATTAGCCGAAAATTTTATCATAAAGAAACATAAAACAGTATATATTATAACTTTTCTTAATATATACGCATAAATTATGTAAAACTATTCCCATAAATACCCACAATAAAACCAATATTAACGCCTATTGCAATAAGTCTATTATTTTTATATTTTAAACTAGGAGCAATATCTTGAAAAATTAAATACAAAATTCCTCCACTTGCAAAAAGCATTAAAGCAGAAGTTAAAGAAGGTTTATCAGATAAAAAGTAATATCCCAAAAGAGAAAAGACAACTCCAACAAAGCTAAGAAAAAAAAGTATTATCAATGATGTTCTTATTTTAAATTTTGAACTTCTAAGCTCTAAGTATGAATTAAAAGATTCTGGAAAATTTTGTAGTGCAATAAATAAAGCTAAAACCATTCCTAGCTTATAATCATATGCAAATAAAGATCCAAGAGCAATTGATTCTGGAACAAAATCAAGAAGCATTGCCATAATTTGAGCTGTGTTTTTAGCTTTTTTTTGAATATAGCCATCTAGATAATAAAATATAATTCCACCTAAAAGAATTAAGAAAACAGCAATTAAAACATTTGTCTTTTCTAAACCATGAGGTACTAAAACAAAGGAGATTGCACTAAGCATTATACCTGTTCCAAAAGCTATAAAAAAATGAATAATTTCTTCTTTTAGCAATCCTTTTTTAAATTTTTTTTCAAAAACAAAGGCAAATAATCCCCCAAAAAAGACTGTAAGTCCAGAGAGTAAAGAAAAAATAATAACAGAAGAGATAATACTCATATGCTATAACCTTTAAAATAATTTATTAGATTATAGCATATACTCAAAGAGCTTAATTAAGCCTTTGAAGCGCAACTTGCAGTAAAAAGTACATCAGTTGAAGAGTTTAATGCCGTTTCAAGTGAGTCTTGAACCACGCCAATTACAAAACCAATTGCAACTACTTGAAGCGCAATATCATTTGAGATTCCAAAAAGTGAACAAGCAAGTGGTATTAAAAGAAGTGAACCACCAGCAACACCAGAAGCTCCACAAGCAGCTAATGCTGATATAATACTAAGTAAAAGTGCAGTTCCCAAATCAACACTAATTCCTAAAGTATGCACAGTTGCTAAAGTTAAAATAGTAATAGTAACAGCAGCTCCTGCCATATTTGTACTAGCTCCTAAAGGTATAGAAACAGAGTAAGTATTCTCATCAAGATTCAACTTTTTACAAAGACTCATATTTACAGGAATATTAGCAGCACTACTTCTTGTGAAAAATGCAGTTATCGCACTATCTTTTATACAAGTAAAAATTAAAGGGAAAGGATTCTTTTTTATTTTAATAAATACAATTATAGGATTTACTACAAATGCTATAAAAAGCATTGTTCCTACTAATAAAGCTAAGATTTTTCCATAACTAAAAAGTGCATCAAATCCTGTTTTTGCAAATGTATTTGCAACAAGACCAAAAATACCTAAAGGAGCAAGTTTAATAATAAATTTTACAATTTTTGTAACACCTAAAGATATATCAAAAAATACATTTTTAGTATCTTCACTACTATAGTGCATGGCAAACCCCAATGCAATTGCCCAAACTAAAATACCTATAAAATTACCAGTTTGAAGTGCATTTATGGGATTATCTACCATATTAAATAAAACACCTTTTAATACAGATATTACACTATCAGGAGGAGTCAAAGAGCTTTCTTGTGCATCAGGAAGAACTAATTCAATAGGAAACAAAAAACTTGCGCTAACAGCAACCAATGCAGCTAAAAAAGTACCTACTAAATATAAAATTATAATTGGTTTTATTTTAGTCTGAACTCCCATCTCTTTTGTAGCAATTGCAGTTGATACTAAAATAAAAACTAATATAGGAGCTATTGCTTTTAATGCTCCAACAAATAAAACTCCAAGAATAGAAACAGCATTTGCTAAATCCTTTGATAAAAAACCAACAACAACACCAAGAACAATACCTATTAAAATCTGCAAGACTAAATTTCCATTGAGATATTTTTGTAGTAAACCATTTTGAGCCATATAAATCCTATCACTATAATTTAATTATTATCTAATTTTAAAATTTAAAAGCAAAAGTATAACAAAATTTTATTTTATTTTAAAACTTTCTGCCATTTTTTGTAAATTTATTTAAATTTTTTCCATCTTAATAGTTTTAAATTGCAACCATTTTGTAATACTTAAATTATAAAATTTAAATAACAAAATAAATTAAGAAAGGATTTAAGATGATTAAAGCAGGTTTGTCTTTTGTTGCAATTAGTGTAATGTTTTTTATTTATACAAGTGTAACAATGTTAAAAGAGTGTATAAATTCAAATGCAAATGTAGCCTCATAATGCAATGAGGCTAAAATATAATTTTATGATTTTTCAAATATCATATTTTTTAAACTTTTTTCTTTCTCTTTTGAAATAAACTCTTCTAAATTATCTAATCTTCTTACATATTTAAACTCAGGCGCAAACTTTTCAAATAAGCTTTTTATAAAATCTGTATCTAATTCTGGCGCATTTAAACAGCTTAAAATTATGCATTTTTCAGAAGCTAAAGAGTCTAATCTTTTAATTATTTTTTCATAATCCTTTGTTGCAGCAAAACTTCCTTTTTGAAAAGAAGGTGGATCAATAATTATAATATCATAAGGTCCAAATTTTTTTATTTTTCCCCATGATTTTAGTATATTATGTGGTAAAAATTTTACTTTTTTTGTATCATGATTATTTATTTGGTGATTTAGACGCCCAGTATTTAATGCATTTTTTGCCATATCAATATTGATAACTTCTTTTGCTTCACCTTTAATTGCACACACACTAAAAGAGCATGTATAAGAAAAAAGATTTAATACTTTTTTATCTTTTGCATTTTCATATACAAATTGACGACCTTTTTTCATATCTGCAAAAAATCCAATATTTTTATTTGAAAAATTAATACTATATTTTAAACCATTTTCAATTGCATAATTATCTTTTCTTAAAACTCCTTTTAAAACTTCATTTTCACCATTATTTAAATATCTTCTTTGTAAAACCAATGTTTTAAAATTGTATTTTTCATATATTTTTTCTAAAAAATCAATAATCTCTTTTTCAATATCTTTATTTATTTTTTCAAAAATTGTTGCAAATAAAATATCATCAATACTATCTATTGTTAAATAGTTAAAATCTTCATAAAAATTACCTCTTCCATGAAATAATCTTTTATACTCATGCGTTTTATTTTTTAAACTTTCATCTATTATCTTTTCTAAACTTGATATATTCATCAATCTACTTTAAAATTATATTTTTTAATATCTAAAATCTCATATACAAAAGTCTCATTATTTATTATAAATTCAAACTCTTCATTTTTTGATTTATTTAAAAGAGTTTTGCCTAAAGGAGACTTATTTGAAATCATATTTACATTTGGATTTGTTTCATATGTTCCTACAATAATATACATTTTTTCTTCATTTGTATCTAAATTAAGTATTGTAACTTGTGAACCGAAATTTACTTTTTCATGGGAAAGTTGTTCTGTTTTTATAGCTTCAGTATTTTTTATGATTTTATCTAAAAATCTAAGCCTTTTATCAATATTTCTTATTTGTTCTTTTGCACTTATATACTCTGCATTTTCACTTCTATCTCCAAATTGTGCAGCTATTTCTTTTTCTTTTACCCAATATGGCTTTTCTATTTTTAGAAGATTGTTAAACTCATCTAAAAACTTTTTAAACCCCATTTGTGTTATTAACTCTTTTCTCATTTTTTTATTGTATCTAAAGATCTTTAAATAACTTATAGTTAAGCTATTTAAAGCTATGATAATCAAATTTAAAAGGTAAGATATGTCAAACAATAGCAGAATAAATGAAATCTATACAAAGATTAAAAGTTTAGAAGAAGACTTAAAAAAAGAGTATGAAAAAAATAAAGAAAAGTTTTATTTTGACAAAAATTTTAATAAAAAATTTCAATTTGATAGAGAGTATATAAATAAATACAAAAGTAAAGTTATAAACTCATTTAAATATTTATGGAGAGAAAGAATAAGTATTATTCTTACAATTCCTATAATTTGGTCAGTTTTAATTCCTGCTTTTTTACTTGATATTATTGTTTCTTTATATCAAGCAATATGCTTTCCAATTTATAGAATTCCTAAAGTAAATAGAAAAGAGTATATAATAATAGATAGATACAACCTTTTTTATCTAAATAAAATACAACAAATAAACTGTCTATATTGTGAATATTTCAATGGTCTAATGGGCTATGTTAGAGAAGTTGCTGGAAGAACAGAACAATATTGGTGTCCTATTAAACATGCAGATAAAACAAAAGATACACACTCAAGATATAACAAGTTTTTTGATTATGGTGATGCAAAATCATTTCAAGAAGAGATTGATATTGTAAGAGAAGATTTTGATGATGTAAAAAAATAAAGGTTAAATTTGAGAAACTTAAGATTTAATACAGAAGATATTTCACAATTAATAATTGGCGCATTTGCATTATGTGTGCCAATATCTTTTTCACAAGAAGCATGGGATATAGCCCAAACTCTTCCTACTTTAAACTTAAGCTTACTTGTAATACTAACTGTCTTTTTTTTAAGTGTTTATACATATGGAAGTATTTTTCAAACAAATATTAAATCAAGGGTTTTTATATTTTTATTTAGAATCTTCATAGCTTATTTTATAACTATCTTAGTTGTAAGCTTAACACTGTTTGCACTTAACAAACTACCACTATTTACAGACACCCTACTTGCTATAAAACGAATAATCGTAATCTCAATGCCAGCCTCAATTGGCGCTATTATAGTAGATGGCTTAGATAAAGAGTAAACTCTTAATCTAAAGCTTAGATATTTAATTTCCACTTTTATTTTTTGACAACATTTTGCCAATTGAAATTGATAAGATTCTTTCATACTTTATAAAAGGTGAAACTATGAAAAATTTATCAAGAAGAGATTTTCTAAAAGGTACAAGTACAGTTGTGGCTTTAGCATCAATTAATCCAGCATTAAATGCCATGGTAGTTAATAATGCAAAAAAGATTTTAACAACTTCACATTATGGAGCATTTTATGCAGTTGTTGAAGATGGAAAGTTTGTTAGAACTATTCCATATGAAAAAGACAATCATCCAAGCCCAATGATTGAAGCAATGCCAGATAGAGTTTATACTCCAACAAGGGTTAAATATCCTTATGTAAGAGAAGGTTTTTTAAAACATGGATATAAAAGTGATACAACAAAAAGAGGAAAAGAAAAGTTTGTAAGAGTATCGTGGGATAAAGCCTTTGAATTAGTTGCAAATGAGATTAAAAGAGTGCAAAAAACTACAGGACCAGACTCTATTTATGCAGGTTGCTATGGTTGGTGGACTGCAGGAAATATGCATAATGTAAGAAATATTGCACAAAGAATGTTAAAACTTACAGGTGGCTTTGTTGATGATGTAAATACATACTCTACTGGTGCAATTAGAGTAATTTTACCGTATGTAACAGGAAGTGCAAGTGGATATTATAAACCTTCTGCTTGGCCTACAGTAGTAAACAATGTTGACAACTTAGTAATTATTGGAGCTGATCCATATGTTACAAATCAAATAGCATGGACAAGTGCAGATCATAAATATTATGATTATATGGAAGATCTAAAAAAAGAGAGTAAAAAAAGAAAAATAAACATAATTAATATTAATCCTGTTTATACAGAAACAGCACAAAAACTTAATGCAAAACAAGTATCTTTAAAACCAGGAACTGATGTTGCTTTAATGTTAGGAATTGCTAATTATATGTATAAAAATAAACTTTATAATGAAAAGTTTATGAAAAAATATACATATGGTAGAAAACAGTTTTTCAAATATCTAATTGGAGAAGAAGACAATATAGATAAAACACCACAATGGGCTTCAAAAATTACAGGAATATCTGAAAAAGATATTGAATCTCTTGCAAAACTATTTGTAAAAGGTAAAACTACACTTATGGGTGGTTGGGCTATCCAAAGAATGGATTCAGGAGAACAATCACACTGGATGATGGTAACTTTGGCTTGTATGATAGGTCAAATTGGTCAAGAAGGTGGGGGATTTACTTTTTCAGGACACTACTCTAACATCGGTGCACCCGCAGCAACAGGACCAGGGTTGAGTGCATTTCCAATTAACTTTAAAAATACTAAAGATATTCCTTGGGTAAATAATAAATCTAAATATATTCCTGTAGCAAGAATTGCAGATATGTTATTAAATCCAGGTGAAAAATTTGATTATAATGGTAAAAAATTAACATACCCAGATATAAAAATGATTTATTGGGCAGGAGGAAACCCTTTTCATCATCATCAAGATGTAAATAAATTAATAAAAGCATGGCAAAAACCTGAATCAGTTATATTTATAGAACCTTATTGGACTGCAAGTGCAAGAATGGCAGATATAGTGCTTCCTGCTACTACAACTTTTGAAAGAAATGATATTACATTTTTTGGTCATGGTTCACATGAATCTATTATGGCTATGAAAAAAGCTGTGGAACCAATTGCTGAATCTAAAAATGATTATGATATTGCAGTAGGAATAATGGATAAACTAGGATTAAAAGAGTTATATACAGAAGGAAAAAAAGATGAAATGGATTGGATTAAAGAGTTTTATAATAACTCTTTAAAACAAGCAAAAGCTAAAAATATTCCTATGCTTGAATTTGAAGAATTTTGGGAAAAAGGACATACTGATTTTAAAGTTCCTAAAAAAGCAGAAAAATATGTTTCATTTAAAAGCTTTATTAAAAACAAAAGAAAAAATAGATTAGGAACACCATCTGGAAAATTTGAAATTTTTTCTAAAACTATAGAAAGATACAAATATGAGGATTGTGCTCCACATCCAAAATGGTATGAACCAGTTGAATATTTAGGAAGTGATAAAGCAAAAAAATATCCATATCATATAGTTTCTCCTCATCCTAAATATAGACTTCATTCACAACTAAATAATACTTGGTTGAGAAATGTATATGAAGTAAAAGGAAGAGAACCAATTTTAATAAACACAAAAGATGCAGAAAAAAAAGGGATAAAAGATGGCGATGTTGTAAGAGTTTTTAATGATAGAGGCTCAATTTTAGCAGGTGCAGTAGTTACATCAAATATAAGAGAGAATGTTGTTCAATTATGTGAAGGAGCTTGGTATGATCCAGCTGATTTACAAAATGGCGATACTTCTTGTATCCATGGACATGTAAATGTATTAACTATAGATAAAGGGACATCAAAACTTGCTCAAGGAAATATTGCACATACAGCATTAGTTGACTTTGAAAAATATAAAGGAGTATTACCCCAAATAAAAGTATTTACTCCTCCACAAACTATTTAAAGAGAGATATTCTCTCTTTAATAATAAAAAACAAAAGGAAAAACATGAGATTTTTAATAATAAGCGCTATTGTATTTTTTTCTTCATCACTATTTGCACAAAATCAATTCTTAACAAAAGAAGTAAATTTATTGAATAAAAATAATGATAAAATAGCTATAATTACAAAAGGTACTAAAGTTAAGGTATTAAAAAAATATCAAGATAAAAGTTTAGTTGAAATTAAAGGTTGGTCATATGAAGATGAACCTAATGATGAGATTTTTTTCAAATATGGAGTAACTGTTACATTAGCAACACGTAATGAAAATTCACCTAAAAGAAAAATTTATCAAACAAAAGAAGATGATTATGAAGAAATATGGATTGAAAATAGTATTCAAGGTTTTATAATGAATAAAGAGTTAACTAAAAACTTTAAAGATATATGGAATGAAGAATCAGCTTTTGCAAGTCAAAGATGTAGTGGTTGTCATGAAATACCAGCTCCAAATAGTCATTTTGCTGGTGAATTTCCTTCTTTAATTAATTCTATGGCAGAACAAGCAGGTTTATCACCCAAAGAAGAAAAAACTTTAGTTAATTATTTTCAAAAGAAAAATATTTATGGTAAAGAATGAAAAAAATAGTTTTAGTTTTATTTTTACTGATTAATTTAGAAGCATCAAATAAACAAATACTTCTTTTACAATCTTATAATAAAGGTTTAAAATGGAGTGATGATTTATCAAAGGGTGTGGAAGATGTATTAATAAACTATAAAAGGTATGAATTAACTACTGAGTATATGGATAGTAAGAAATACCACTCAAAAGATTATATTAATGCCTTATATAATCTTTTTTTACAAAAATATAAATATCAGCAATATGATGTAGTCATAGTTGCTGATAATTATGCAATTAATTTTGTATTAAAATATAAAAATAAAATTTTTAAAAACTCAAAATTAGTTTTTTGTGGTTTAGATAAAGACTTACCTGGAATTAATGTAAAAAATGTCTTAAAAGAAAAAATCCCAATAGTTTTAGAAAATAAACAATTAAACACAAATATACAGTTTATATCAAAAGTTTTGCCAAATCTAAAAGAGCTTTATTTGATAAATGATTTATCTTTATCTTCAAGACTTATAAATAAAAAATTTGAAGAATCAGCAAATAGAATAAGTGAAAAACTAAATATTAAACTATCTATTCATGGAGATTTAAAAAAAATAGAAAATGATTTATTAAATCTACCTAAAAATTCAGCAGTTTTATTTGGTTCATTATTTATAAATGATAAAGGTAAATATATTCCTTATTATCAAGTTAATGATTTAATAAACAAATCAATTGTACCAATTTTTTCACTAACAGATTCACATTTAGGAAAAGGTGTTATTGGTGGTAAATTATCAACAGGTTACGAACAAGGAAAAGAAGCAGCAAAATTAGCAATCAAATTTTTGAAGAAAAAGCATATTGATTTTTCTAAACCTATTACTGCTGATGCATTATGGTATTTTGATTATAACATATTGAAAAAATATAATTTAGAGAATATAAAATTACCTACTAATTCTATACTTATCAATTCACCAAAAAGCTTTTTTGAGAAATATGATAAGATAATAAATATAATTTTTATAATTTTTCCTTTTATTTTAATAACTTTAATTATTGCAATTATTAGTATTATTATGAAAACAAAAGCGCAGAAAAAACTTGAAGCTCAGAAAAAACTTTCAGAAGCCCAATTAAATAACTTAGAAAGTTCTATTTTTTGGATAGATACAAATGGCAAAATAAAAGGTTGCAATAGTTCATTTAATAAATTTATTAAAAGAGATTCATCACAAATTATTAGCAAAGATATTGATACTATGTTTTTATTTTTAAAAGAGTATATTTCTAAAGAAAAAATATTTAATTATGAACAATTTGAATTTAACTACTTAAAAAAAGATTATTTAGTAAAAAATAAATATGTTGAAGATGAGAATGGAAACTTAGAAGCAGTTACAATAATAACAAATATTACAGAAAAAAAACAAGCAGAAATAAATAAACAATTTCTAATTCAACAATCTAAATTAACAGAAATAGGAGAAACTCTTTCAGCTTTAGTTCATCAATGGAAGACTCCACTTGTTGAACTCTCAGCAGTTGCCCATAAAATGCACTATTATAATAAGAAAAAAAAGTTAAACGACAAGGACATTGATGATTTTTATAATATTATTATGAAACAAACAGTTTTTATGAGTGAGACTATGGATTCATTTAGGGGGTTTATTAAAGCATCAAATAAAGCTACTAGTTTTGATATAAGCTTAGGGATAAGTGAGATTCTTGATATATTAAAAGATTCATTAAAATATAATAATATTCAAGCTGAATATATTAATGTTTTAGAAAAAAATATTTTTATTCATGGATATCCAAATGAATTTAAACAAGTTATTTTAAATCTTATTAATAATGCAAAAGATTCAATTATAGAAAAAAGAAAAAAAGAGAATAATAATAAACAAGGTGAAATAAAAATCATTTTAACACAAATTGAAGAGAGTGTAAAAATAAAAATCGTTGATAATGGACTAGGTTTTTCTAATAATATAGAGAATAAAATATTTAATCCTTACTTTACAACAAAAAATGATGGAATTGGTATTGGTTTATATATGGCAAGACTTATTATTGAAAATAAAATGAATGGAATAATAAAAGCATATAATACAAATATTGGAGCAAAATTTATTATTACACTACCAAAAGGTAAAAAAAATGATGAAAATTTTACTTCTTGAAGATAATCTCAATTTAGCAAGTATTATAAAAGAGATGCTAGAAGAGAAAAAATATAAAGTTGATTTTTTCAGTGATGGAAATTTAGTATTAGATAATTTTATGAATGGTTATGATTGCTTTATATTAGATATAAATGTGCCTAATGTAGATGGACTAACACTACTTAAAACAATTAGAGATTATGATTTATCAATACCTGTTATAATAATTAGTTCTAATATTGAATTAAATACAATTAAAAATGCATATGTTAAAGGTTGTAATGACTTTTTAAAAAAACCTTTTTATATTTACGAATTAGAAGCAAAAATAGATTTATTATGTAAAAAAGATACTATTATTTATTTAAATGATGATTTCTATTTTAATATTGATGAAGAAATACTTTTTAATAGAGACCGTTTAAAAATCTGTGTCAAGTAACTAATCGTAACTAAAGTTACACCT
>ERZ1673961.16-NODE-16-length-88616-cov-300.053308_pt1 | contig 88616 bp, 98 predicted proteins | sample MGYA00580189_ERZ1673961 | MGnify/ENA primary metagenome ERZ1673961 (study PRJEB41334, sample SAMN05608105) | rock metagenome | biome: terrestrial subsurface; feature: shale formation; material: shale | place: USA: Pennsylvania ... | reverse complement strand
AAAAGAGTTAATTATGTGTTAAATTAATAAAAGGCACGAATGAATTCGCGCGTCCGTTTGGAGACTTTTTGGAAACTCGAATTTATTCGAGTAGGGTGGAATTTGTTTGAAACAGGCACGAATGAATTCGCGCTTCCAGTTTGGAAACTTTTTGGAAATTCGAATTTATTCGAGTCTTTTGTGGACTAAGGTTTTGCACGAATGAATTCGCGCGTCCAGTGTTGAAAGAGGCACGAATGAATTCGCGCGTCCTGTTTGGAAACTTTTTGGAAACTCGAATTTATTCGAGTAGTATTAATAATCTTTTATGCTTCTACTTCAACAACCACAGGCGTTGATTCCCAAATTCCGTGTTTTGTACAGTATCCGTGTGCAACTAGGTTTAATTTTTTTGTTGTTGGAATAATAGTAAATGTAGTTGTATTATGAGCTTTTACATTTCCTAGTGTTCCTGGAACATATGTAGCTTTTGCTAATAGTGTTTCTTTATTATATAATGCAACAGACTCAATATAGTGATCAAAATCATCTGGATGTGTATATTCATTTCCCATTTTTACAGTTACTTCAAAAGGTTCTCCTGCTTTTGCAGTTTCTTTACAGTGAATAAATGGTGAGTGTCTATCTATTAAGTCTTTTTTTGCTTCTCTTTCTACTGTATCAATATCTACGTATTTGTTAATCTTTGGCATTAATTCTCCTTGTTAAAATTGCATTATTATATAATAAAAATTATTAATTAATAAGAATAATATTTTACCAAGAAAATAATTTAAGGGAAAAATTAGATTTTAGAGGATTATTTTGATATAATTTCGCCATGAATAAAGAAGACTATTTTATACAACAATTTACAAATCAAACAAAACTTATAGGCGATGATGCAGCTGTGGTTGGAAATATGGTTTATTCTCAAGATGCTTTTTTTGAAAATGTACATTTTAAAAGGGAGTGGATGAGCTTGAAACAGATTGCTGCTAAAGCAATGCTTGTAAATATTTCAGATGCAATTGCTATGAATGCAAAGCCTCTTTATGCGCTTTTAACTGTTGCTATTCCTAAAGATTTTTCAACAAGTGATTTAAGAAAACTTGCAAATGGTTTTAAAAAAGTTGCAAAAGATTATGGTATTAAAATTATTGGTGGAGATACAATAAGCAATGAAAAACTTGATATTTCAGTAACTATTATTTCAAAAAGTCAAAATCCAATATATAGAAGTGGAGTAAAGATTGATGATTTGGTATGTTATACAGGAGATCTTGGTAGTTGTAAAAAGGATTTGAAAAAAGCTTTAAAGGGCAAAAAAATAGCTTCAAAATCAAAACTTATAAAGCCAAAATTAAAAGGTGATTTTTTTTATGATATTTCAAAATATGTAAATGCTTCTTTAGATATATCAGATGGATTATTTTTTGAGTTAGAAAGATTATCAAAAGCAAGTAAGGTTGATTTTGAATTTTTTGATAAAATATCATCTGATATAGGTACATCGGGTGAAGAGTATGAGATGCTTTTTACTTTTTCTAAGAAAAATCTAGAAAAGATTATGCAAAGTGCAAAAAAACATAATATTTCTTTAAATATATTTGCAAAAGCAATAAAAGGCAGCTATAAAACAGATGCAAAAAATCATCACTTTTAATACAATAGAAAAAACAATCAAAATGAGGAATAAAATTGACTAATATACAAAGATACTTAAATCATGCAAAAATAAATGTTGTTTTCAAACAAAGTAAAGATGACTTTGTTGTAACAGAAGAGCCTTTATATGAGTTTTCAAACGAGGGTGAACACTTAATTATAAAGTTTAGAAAAAAAGAGCTGACAACATGGGATGCAGTTTCTATATTTGCTAATCACTTTGGATGTAAACATAGAGATATTGGTTATGCAGGTTTAAAAGATAAGAATGCAATGACAATTCAATCTATATCTGTACATAAAAAATATGAGGATAAATTAAGTAGTTTTAAGCATGAACAAATAAAAATATTAGATACTACTTATCATAATAATAAAATAAAAATAGGGCATTTAAAAGGAAATAAGTTTTTTATTAGATTAAAAAGAGTTAGTCCTGTTGATGCTAGAATAATCGAGCAAGTTTTAGCTCAAATTGCAGCTTTTGGTATGCCAAACTATTTTGGTTTTCAAAGATTTGGAATTGAGGGAGATAATTATAAAAAAGGTGAAGCAATAATAAATGGAACTTTAAAAGAAAAAGATAGAAAACTAAGACAAATGTTTATTAACTCTTATCAAAGTTACCTTTTTAATAATTGGCTTTCAAAAAGAATAGAGATTTCAAAACTAATTGAATCTTTTGAACCAAAAGAGATTTATGAAAAATTAAATCTTCCTTTGGATTTAGTAAAACAGATGAAAACACAAGAGCATCCTTTTAAAATAATGCATGGAGATTTAATGTCACATTATCCTTTTGGTAAGATTTTTTATGTTGAAGATATACAAAGTGAAGCTTCAAAATTTTATGCAAAAGATAGAGTTCCAACTGGACTTTTATGCGGTAAAAAGATTAAAAAAGCTCAAGGTGAAGCATTGAGTATTGAGCAAGATTTTACAAAAGAAGTTGTTCAAGAAGATGGTGCAAGAAGATTTGCTTGGATATTTCCTTCTGATATTGAAAGTAATTATAAAGAAGATAAAAACTGGATGGAGTTGTCTTTTTATCTTCCAAAAGGTTCATATGCTACTGAGTTAATTGCTGAACTTATTCATTAAAAAACAAAAAAAATGACTCTTTTGTTTATATAGTTAAGTTAAAAAAAGATAGACTTATAATATAAATGTTTATAAAGGCTATATATGAAATATGAAGAGTTGATTAAAGAACTTTGTGATGTGATTAAAGAGTCAGAGATACATGCTTGTAAGATATATGAGGATTTTGAATTTCTGCAAGAAAGTATTGATACTATGGAACTTTCTATTAGAGAAAAAGAGAAATTAACTAACAAAATTTCCAATTCACTTGGTCTTTTACAGCATCAAGATTTACATAGACAAAGAATAGAAAGAGTCGTAAATTTTGTTTGTGAGAAAAATAATATTGATAAATCTCAATATAATCTAGCCAATTCTGCTAAAAATATTGATAATAGTGAAGACAATATGTCAGAAGAAGAGTTAGAAGCTTTGATTAAGCAAATGCAAGGTTGATAAAAGAAGAAAGTTTATTTCTTCTTTTATCTATTTTATTTTTTCATATGTTTACAAGCATCTTTTTTTAGAGCATTTAATTCTCCAAAAATTCTTAAAGCTTCTATTTCTACTTCTTTTGCTTGCTCATTTAATAAGGCATTGTCTTGTTTATTTGCATTTGCACTAACAAGTGTTTGAAGTTTTGTACTTAAACTTTTGTTTAATTTTCTTAATTTTTCAATGGCATTTGTATTTACATTTGTTGTTGAGTTTTCATAGTTTTTAATCCACTCTTCAAGTGAATTACTCTCTTTAACATCCCAAGTGTTATATTTGCCAAGTTGTGAATATACTGTATCTTTTAGTTTTAATACATCAACTTTTAATTTTGCTGTATCATAAACTAAATCAACATTTGCAACTCCATCTCTTGCTTCTTCTAAGAAATTTGCTCTTGAAGCTGCTGTTACAAGTGAGTCTGACATAAATGCAATTTGAGCAGACATTTTTGATATATCATCTGCAACTGTTGCATTTCTTTGCGTTGAATGATCTAGGTTATTTACTGCATCATTTATTTGAACGATACCTTTTTCTTGCTCTTTAGATGCAGTTGCTACACTATCAATCATCTCAATTGTATCTGATATATGACTATTTAGTTCATTATATCCCTCAATCATATTAGTAGAGATATCTTTACCTTTTGTTGCTTTATCACTTGCATCTTCAACTAGCTCTTTAATCTCTCTTGCAGCTTGTGCACTTCTACTTGCAAGATTTCTAACCTCACCTGCAACAACTGCGAAACCTTTTCCAGCCTCACCAGCAGTTGCAGCTTCAACTGCTGCATTTAATGAAAGAATATTTGTTTGGAATGCTATTTGGTCAATTACTTCAATTGCTTCATTTATTGCTGTAACTTTTGAGTTTATCTCTTCCATTGATGTTGCTGTTGTATTTGCAAGATCAAGACCTTTTTTAGCTGAACCTGTTACATTTTGAGCTAAGCTAGCCATTCTAACTGTAGCTTCTGTATTTCCTTTTATATTAGAAGTGATTTGTTCTAATGCAGCAGCTGTTTCTTCTAAACTTGATGCTTGTTCATTTGATGAAGCAGATAAGTTCTCAGAAGCAGTTGAAAGTAAATGAGTATTTTTACTAAGCTCATCACCTGTATTCATAATCATTGCTAATATTTCAGAAGTGTTATTTCCAACAAGTTTAATTCCAGCAGCTAAAGAACCTAAATCTCCATAAATACCTTTGTCATCAATTTTGTAATCAAAATTTGATTCTGAATAGTTTCTTAATGTATCATTGATTTTGTCTAAAGTCTCTTTTGTACTTAAAATCATCAAATTAAGTTTATTTTTCAAATCTTCCACATATGGGTTTGCTGCTTTTGATTGTACATTGTAAACAAAGAAACCATTTCCAGTTTTTTCTAAAATATCATTTGCTTCTTCTATTACTTTCTCATCTTGTTTTAAACCATCTCTTACTTTATCCATATATGCATTAAATAAGTTTGCAACTTCTCCAACTTCGTCTTTTGATTGAACTTCTAGTTTAACACTTGTATCATTTGAGTCTAGAAGATTTTGAAATCCCTCTTTAAGTTTTCCTATAGGATTTGTAGCTTTTTTAACTACTAATAAAACTAAACCTATTGTAATCCATCCAAGTATTGTTGAAATAATTAAAATTTCAACTATTAAATCATAAATTCTTGCATCAGCTTCATCTAAAGAGAATGTTAAATCCATAATTCCTATTACATCACCTTCTTGTTGATTTGCATGACACATTAAACACTCTTGTGTTGCAATCATTGGTTTAATCATTCTTAAATTATGATGCTCACCTTCTCTTACTTCAAGAATTTGTGACTTTTTTGTTTCAAATGATTTAAGTATATCTTTATCATTTGTAAATTCTGCTCCTGGTTCGTACATCTCAATTAGTGGTTTACTTTTTGCTACTACTAATTCTCTTACACCTTTTATCTGTCTTGCTTCTTCCTCAGCTTTTGCAATTTGTACAGGATCACCTGTATTCATAGCATACCTAAGACTTTGAAACATAGCACTATTTAACATTGCAAGATTCTCTTTTGTTACGGCAATAGAGTCTGCTTTTACGCTTTTTGTTGTAAAATAAACGATAGTTAAACTACTAATGGTCATCAATATCAGTAAAGAAAATATTATTTTATTACTTATCTTTTTTGTTACGATATCGAGCATGATAACGCCCCTTTTTTTTAAGTTTATTTATTATATAATGAAATTCATTTAGATATGGTTATCTAGGTGTAAAAAAGTATTATTTCGGTAGAAAAGTAACACTTTTTTTAAGAAAATTAATTAAAAATAATTTTAAAGAGATTCAAAGAATGATAGTCGGTATTGAGGGAAAAATAGAAAAAAAAGAGCCTACTTTTTTACATATAAATGCAAATGGACTTATTTATGAAGTATTTGTTTCTATAAATTGTAGTTCAAAAATAACGAAAAATGAAGTCAAACTTTATACTACTCATATTATTAGAGAAGATGCACAAAATTTATATGGTTTTTTAGATTTAAATGAAAAAAAACTTTTTGATACAGTAATAAAAATCAATGGTGTTGGACCAAAAGTTGCACTTGCAATTTGTTCTACTTTTACTCCTTCATCTTTTTCACAAATTGTTAGCTCAAATGACATATCTATGCTTAAAAGAGTTCCAGGAATTGGACCAAAAGGTGCTAGTAGAATTTTAGTAGAGCTTTCTGGATTTGTTATTGATGGTGGAAGTGATGATGAGTCTTCAAATGCAACAAATGCTTTAGAAGCTGCTCTTGCTTTGGAATCATTAGGTTTCAAAAAAGATGTAGTTTCAAAAGTGCTTAAAACTTGTGTTAGTACAAATACAGGTGAACTTGTAAAAGAAGCTTTAAAAAAGCTTCAAAAATAACTTAGGAGTTAAGATTGAAATTAGGGATTATTTTTGGTGGGGTTTCTTATGAACATGAAATCTCTATTGTATCTGCAATAGCCATGAAAGATGTTATAAATGTTCAAATAGAGTATATATTTTTAGATGAAAATAGAGATTTTTATCATATTCCAACAGATACAATAAAATCTAAACTTTTTAGTTCTAGTGAGTATAAAAAATGCCAAAAACTTTTATTGCAAAAGGATGGTTTTTTCACACAAGCTGGATTTTTATCAAAACCTAAAAAGTTAGAAGCAGATGTTTATTTAAATATGATGCATGGTGGTGATGGTGAAGATGGTGTAATTGCTTCACTTTTAGAGTTTAATAATCTTGATTTTATAGGTCCAAGAAAAGAAGCTTGTGCAGTAAGTTTTAATAAGTTTTTAACAAAAGGTTATGCTCATAGTGTAAATGTAAAAACTATTGATTATAAATATTTTACAAAAGATGATGAGATTTTAATTGAAGAGTTCCCTGTAATAATTAAGCCTGTAAGACTTGGTAGTTCTATTGGTGTATCAGTTGTAAAATCAAAAGAAGAGTTAGAGTATGCTCTTGATGTTGCTTTTGAATTTGATGATGCGATAATAGTAGAGCCTTTTGTAAATGGAATAAAAGAGTATAACCTAGCAGCTTGTAAAATAGCTGGTGAGTTTGAGTTTTCTATTATTGAAGAGCCTCAAAAAGCAGAGTTTTTGGATTTTGATAAAAAATATTTAGATTTTGCTAGAACTAGTACTGCTTTAAAAGCTGATATATCAAAAGAGCTAGAAGAAAAAATAAAAGAAAAATTTAAAGCTATTTATAATACACAGTTTGAGGGAGCACTTATTAGGTGTGATTTTTTTGTTAAAGATGATGAAGTATATTTAAATGAAATAAATCCAGTTCCAGGAAGTATGGCAAACTATCTTTTCTCAAATTTTGATGAAGTTATAAAAAAACTTTCTAAATCATTGCCAAAAACAAGAAAGATTTTAATAAACTATGAGTATGTAAATAAGATTCAAGCAAGTAAAGGGAAATAATTGGCAGTTAAGAATATAGCAGTTTTTGAAAAAGAGTTTGATGTATCTTATGAAATAGTAAATGCAAATGCAAAACAAGATATAGTTTTCTTGCATGGTTGGGGAAGCAATAAGCAAATTATGAAAAATGCTTTTGAACATTGCTTGGAAGAGTTTAGACATATTTATATTGATATGCCAGGTTTTGGAAAAACATCAAATAGTTATATTTTGCATACAAATGATTATGCTTTAATAGTTGAAAAACTACTTTATGCTATAAAATCAGAACCAGTTGCGATTGTAGGACACTCATATGGTGGAAAAGTTGCAACTTTATTAAAACCAAAAAATCTTGTTTTATTAAGTAGTGCTGGTATTGTTGAGAAAAAAAGTTTAGATGTAAAACTAAAAATCTTTCTTGCCAAAATATTTAATAAATTGGGTTTTTTAAAACTAACTAAAATTTTTAGAAGTAAAGATGTAGATTCAATGAGTGAAAATATGTATGAAACTTTTAAAAATGTAGTAAATGAAGATTTTAGCAAACAGTTTTCAAACTTTCCAAATAATGCACTTATTTTTTGGGGAGAAGAAGATAAAGCAACTTCACTTGAATCTGGAAAGAAAATATCACAGTTAATTAAAAAATCAAAATTTAAATCATACAAAGCAGATCACTTTTTTTTCTGTATTCATGCAGAAGATATAGCAAAGGAAATAAAGAATGGAATACTTTAATTTATTTACTGAAATAGTTTTCATAATGGCACTTGGTTGGTATATGATTACTAATTTACAGTGGTATAATTATAAGCTAGAAAGAGTTATATTAAAGCATCATAAACAAGAATGGCATTTTACATATTTTGTTTTTCCTATTGTTATTTTTTATGTATTAAATGATATAGCTTTTGCTATATTCTTTTATGTATTTTATGCAGGTTTATTTTATCTTTGGAATAAAAAACTTGATAGACCACTTGTACTTACATCAAGAGTAAAAAGATTTTTGGCAATTTTATTGTTTGTTACTTTTGCAATTAAAGCTTTATGTTTAGTTAGTCAATCATGCTATATCTCAGCTGTGTTTATACCTTTGATTTTGGCATATGTTATCTCTACTGTTTTAGAAAAGATATTTTTTATATCTTTTAAAAATCAAGGCAAAAGAAGAGTTCAATCTATGAAGAATTTGAAAATAGTAGCGATTACTGCTTCATATGGTAAAACTTCTATAAAAAACTATTTATATCAAGTATTGAAAAATAAATATGTTACATATAAAACTCCAAGATCTGTAAATACAATTGCTGGAATAGTTTTAGATGTAAATAAAGACTTACCCTCAAATGCACAAGTTTATATTGCAGAAGCTGGAGCTAGACAAGAGGGTGATATTGCAGAAATTGCAAATTTTTTAGAACCACAATATTGCGTAATAGGAAGTGTTGGTGAACAGCATATTGAGTATTTTAAGACTTTGGAAAATATTATTAAAACTAAGTCTGAATTGCTTCACTCTCCAAGATTAAAAAAAGGTTTTGTACATGAAAGCGTACCATTAAAAAAACATCCATCAATTATTAAATTTCCAGATAATTTAAATATTACAATGAGTAACTTAGATGGTATATGGTTTGATGTGGAAATCAATGGAGTAAAAGAGCACTTTCATGCTCCTTTACTTGGAAGTTTTAATGCAATAAATCTAACAGCTACTATATATGTAGCACTTGAACTTGGAATGAGTTTAGAAGAGATAAAAGTAGCATTTGAAAAACTTCAAGCTGTACCACATAGACTTCAATTAATTCATGCAGGTGGAAAAATAATAGTTGATGATAGTTTTAATGGTAATCTTGAGGGAATGCTTGAGGCTGTAAATATTTGCTCAACATATGAGGGTAGAAAAGTAATAGTAACTCCAGGACTTGTAGAATCAACTGATGAAGCAAATATATTATTGGCAAAACAGATTAATGAAAATTTTGATTTAGCAATAATCACTGGAAAGCTAAATTCACATTTATTAAGTAAAAATATTGATGAAAAAAAAGTTATTGTTTTAAAAGACAAATCAAAACTTGAAGAGTTATTAGCACAAAAAACCCAATCAGGTGATTTGATACTTTTTGCAAATGATGCACCAAACTTTATATAAAATTTTATTTGTCAAAGGAAATCAGGATGGAAAAGATATATGCCCCTTGGCGACATGAATATGTAACAGAAGACAAAATCAAAGGTTGTGTTTTTTGTCATATTGGGAAAAACTTAGATGATGAAAAATTACAAGTAGTATTTAGTGATGAATTATGCTATGTTGTGATGAATAAATACCCATATTCACCTGGGCATATGATGGTTATTCCTTATACTCATACAGATAAAATTGAAGACTTAGATGATGAGGTTTGGTTAAGAATTAGCCTTAGAGTAAAACAAGGTGTTAAATTATTAAAAGATGTGATGAATGCACATGGGGTTAATATTGGTATGAATTTAAGTGATGCTGCTGGTGCTGGAATAGCTGAGCATGTTCATTATCATTTGCTTCCTAGATGGAAAGGTGATACTAATTTTATCACAGTCATTGGGCAAACAAGAGTCTATCCTGCTGATTTTAATGAGATATTTAATAGGCTAAAAAATAACGCTACAAAATATTTTGTTTAGATATTATAATAATTTAATGTAATATTTAATATAATTTCAAAACATAAAAAAAGCTTAAGGTTTAAGCAGAACATAAGAGAAAAATAACTACTTATGCTTCATAATTTTTTATAAAATTATAGGAGTAAGTTTTGAAAAAATTACTACTTACATTAATCACACTCTCTTTAACTTTTTTAAATGCATCAGATTTAAAACTATTTGAAAATTTAAAAGGTACTTTAAATATAGCTGGTGGAACAGCTCATATAAAATGTGAAAAAGAAGCTATCAAAAACATAATGAGAAAATATCCAGATATTACTATTTCAATTGCAGGTGGTGGTAGTGGTATTGGTATAAAACAAGTTAGTTCAAAAATCATTGACCTTGCAAACTCAGGAAGAAAACCAACACAAAAAGAGATTGAAAATGGAGATTTAAAACTATTTCGTTTTGCAATTGATGGAATAGGAATTGTTGTTAATCCTAAGTTAAATATTGATTCTTTAACAACAAAACAGTTACAAGATATTTTTAGTGGAAAAATAACTAATTTTAAAGAGTTAGGTTTAGCTAATGCACCTATAAATTTATATACAAGAGATGAGTCAAGTGCTACTAGAAAAGTTTTTTGGAAAAAGGCTTTAAAAAAATCACCTATATCAAATAAAGCAAGAGTTGTATCATCAAATGCAGCTATGAAAACAGCCATTTCAAAAGATGCAAATGGTATTGGTATTATATCTTTAGGTGTAGCAAATGATAGCGTAAAGTTATTAAGTATAAATGGTGTTAAACCAACTGTTGAAAATATAAATAACGGTAGTTATAGTGTTGCAAGAGGTTTATATTTATTAAGTAGTGGTGAGCCATCAAAGTTAGCAAGTGCTTATATTTCTTATCTAAGAAGTAATGAGGGCGCAAAAATAGTATCAAAATATGGGTTTATTCCAGTAAATGAATAATATCTTTTCTAAAGGGCTACTTATAATAACTGTTATAAGTAGTTTTTTGGTTTTTTGCATTTTTTTTATTATTTTTTATTTATGTGTAGATTTATTTAGTTTTGATGAATTAAAAAATCTTTTATCTTTTACTTGGAGTGTACAAGATAATAAGTATGGAATTTTAACTTTTTTATTTGGTTCTTTTATTGTAAGTTTTTTAGCATTGATTTTAGGTTTTGTTTTTTCATTTTCTATTTGTAGTATTATATTTCTTACAAATTCGTCATTGATCAAATTTTTTTTAGAAAAAACTGTTTTGATGATGGCTACAATTCCTACTGTAATTTATGCTTTTTCAGCATTATTTGTTTTTGTTCCTTTTATTAGTTATTTTAAACCAAGTTCAACATTATCTATAATTGTTGCTAGTGTTGTTTTATCATTGCTTATTATTCCAACTATGAGTTTGATTTTTTTGAATATATTCAATAGTTTATCAAATAAATATATGAAATGTTGCATGAATTTATCCATAAGTAAAGAAGAGTTTTTTTTCAAATTTGTAATAAAAAATTCTATTACACAATTAAGTCAAGGAGTTTTATTAGCAACTACAAGAGCTTTGGGTGATACAATGATTGTTTTGATGCTTGCAGGAAATGCATTGGCTTTTCCTACATCTATATTTGATTCTACTAGAAGTTTAACTTCTCATATAGCATTGATTTTTGCAAATGATTTTGAATCAATGGCTTTTAAAGCAATTTTTTTATGTGCATTTTTACTTTTAAGTTCTAATTTTATACTAATACTAATTATTAGAAAAATAAAAGGTAAAACATATGAAGTATAAACTTTATAAATTGATATTATATGTTTTTACTTTAGGTGCTATATTTTTAGTTTATACACTTTTGGGATTTGTTTTATATAAAGGACTTGACTCTATATCTTTAGAATTGATTTTTCAAGATACAGATGTATTAGATGCTCTTTTGTTAAAACAAAGAGTATTTGATGGTATTTTTCCTGCAATTGTGGGAACACTTATGCTTATAATATTGAGTTTGGCTTTTTCATTTATTTTTGGTTTTGCTAGTGGAATATACTTAAGTGTATATGCAAATAAAAAAGTAAAAGAGTATATTAATTTTTGTTTTGAGCTTCTTTCATCTGTTCCATCTATATTAATTGGACTATTTTTTTTACTACTAAGTATATATTTACATGAAGAGTTTTTAACAAATTTTTTACCATCACTTTTTCTTTCATCTTTGGCTTTAGCACTATTAGTTATGCCTTATATTGTAAAAAATACTCAATATGCTTTAGATAGTATTCCAAAACATATAGAATTATTGTCATTGAAATTGGGTTTATCCAAAACTAAAAATCTTTTTTTAGTACTTATTCCTTATTGTTCAAAAGAGCTTTTAAGTGGTATTTTCTTGGCTTTAGGTAGAGCTTGTGAAGATACAGCTGTTATTATGTTAACAGGTGCGGTTGCTAGTGTTGGAATTGCAAGTAGTATTTTTTCTAAATATGAAGCATTGCCTTTTTATATTTATTATATATCAACAAACTATTCAGATGAAACAGAATTAAATCAAGCTTTTAGTGCTGCACTTATTCTTTTGATTATTTCATTGGTTTTATTTTTACTTACAAAACTTATACAAAAAGGGGTTAAAAGAAAAGATGGTTATTATTAAAAATCTAAAATTAGAGTTTTCAAATAGAGTGATTTTTGAAAATATAAATTTAGAAATAAAAGAGAATAAAATTACTGCCATTCAAGGTCCAAGCGGTATAGGAAAAACATCACTATTTTTATGTATTAATTCTATGATTAGATATGAAGATGATTATAAATTAAGTGGAGAAATACTTTATAAAAAAAATGATAACTACATTGATCTATTAAAATTAGAAGAAAATCAAGCACAAGATTTGAGAAAAGAGATAATCTATGTATCTCAACACCCTGATTTGCTTCCTATGAGTATATATGATAATTTGAATTTTTTTGCTAAAACACATAAATTAGAGAATAAAAATGAAAGAATATCAAAGGCTTTAAAACAAGTCTATTTATATGATGAGGTAAAAGATATTTTACATAAAAGTGCTTTTAATTTATCAGGAGGACAGCAACAAAGATTGATTTTAGCAAGGGCTTTACTCTTAAAGCCAAAACTTTTATTGCTTGATGAACCTACTGCCTCACTTAATGAATCACTTAGCCAAAAAATAGAGGAAATGCTAAAAAATCAAAATATTACTATTTCAATAATTAGTCATTTTAAATCGCAAATAAATAATATTGCTGATTTTTGTTATTTTTTAGAAGAATAAAAGTTTTTTATTCTTCTAGATTTTCTTGACTCTCTTCTAATAGTTGCTCTATTTTAGCATAAACTTCTTCTGCTTGTTCATCATTCATCTTATCTTCTTTTATAGCAAGAACAATATTTTGTAATTCTAAAAGAAATGATTCCATCTCTCTTGATTCATCCATATTATCTTCTGTTTGCTCACCTTTTTCAATTAGTTTATGCAAGTCTTCAATATAAGCTTCTACTTCTGGTATCATTGTTGTTTCAACTACTTCTAATAAATCTTCTTTTATTTGTGTCATATGTATATTTTCCTTTAATTTTTTCTATTATAACAAAAGCTAGGTTTATTGTAACAAATCTATTGAAATATTGATTAAATTTTTAATGTAGATTAAAAATTTTTTTATTATATATGATTTTTTAGTATTATATGTATTATAAACATAATCTAAAAGGATTTTTTATGAAAAGAGATGTAGTTATAATAGGTGGAGGTATTGTTGGACTAAATTGTGCCTATTTTCTACAAAAAAGTGGTAGAGAGGTAACAGTAATAGACGAGGGTGATATTACAAACTCAACATCATTTGGAAATGCAGGTTTATTATCTTCTTATGATAAAACACCTTTAAGTTATCCAGGAGTTATAACAAATACTTTAAAGCTTATGCTAAAAGGTCAATCTCCAGCAATTTTTCATCCTACATTAAGTCCTAAGATATACAAGTGGCTTTTAAATTTTATGCTTAGTGCAAATGAAAAAAGAACAAAAAAAACAATGATGCTTTTTGAAAAGTATGGAGAACTATCTTTACAGTTTTATGAACAAATGATAAAAGAGCATAATTTGGATTTTGATTATCACAGAGATGGAATGTTGTCTGTTTTTACAGAAGAGAAAAGTTACAAAGAGAAATTAAAAAAATATAATTATATAGATGAAGATAGATTTAAAGTTTTAGAATTTGATGAATTACAAGAGTATGTACCAACAATAACAAATAAAGCAAAGGGTGCAATTTTATTTAAAAAGAATGCACATTTTGATTCAAGAAAAGTTATGAGTGAATTAAAAAAACATTTAGAGCAAGAAGGTGTTGAGTTTATACTAAATGAAAGAGTAGAGCAGTTAGATATTAGAAATGACAAAATAAAATATATAATCACTTCAAATGGAAATCAATATAGACCTGAACACACTATTATGTCTACAGGTTATCAAACATTACTTGCAAATCAATGTAAAAAAGATTTGATGATGACTCCTGCAAAGGGATATAGTATTACTTTTGAAATGCCAAAAGAGTTTGTACCAAAAACTTCTACATTGTTTAATGATTTGTTTATTGTTATGACTCCAAGAAAAGAGAATGTAAGACTTACTTCAAAATTAGAAATAGGAAGTAATGATCCTGCTGTAATACAAAAGCAAATTGATAGTATAAAAAGTAATTTCTTTGCATATAATAAAGCTTTTGATATGAAAAATGAAGTAAATTGGACAGGATTTAGGCCACTTACTCCAAATGATATACCTTTAATAGGTAAAGATGAAAAAATAAAAAATCTAACATATGCCATGGGATTAGGTTGGCTAGGCATGACTTTTGCTCCAGCTGTTGGTTCAATAATAAGTGATTTAGTATCAAATGATAAAACAAATGCACAAAGTGATGGAATATTACTTTTTTCAGGATTTTATCAGTAAAGGATAAACATGAAAAAGTTATTTGTATTACTACTATTTATTAGTAGTTTATTAAAAGCAGAAGATATTGAGATAAGATTAGTATTTAACTCTTTTAATGTAGATGGCACAATAGTTATACAATCTTTAAATAGTAATAAAAATTATGCTTATAATTTAAATAGGGCAACAAAACCTTTGTTGCCAGCTTCAACTTTCAAAATACCAAATAGTTTGATTATATTAAATGAAAAACTACTAAAAGATGAAAATCAAATAATAAAGTGGGATAATAAAAAGAGATTTTTAGATGTATGGAATCAAGACCAAACTTTAAAAAGTGCTTTTAAATACTCTTGTGTTTGGTGCTATCAAAAGTTTGCAAAACAAATATCTATACAAAAGTATGAAAACTATTTAAAGCTTTTTGATTATGGAAATAAAAAAGTTGGTATTGATTCAAGTAGTTTTTGGCTTGATGGAGATATCAAAATCACAGCATTTGAACAAGTAGAGTTTTTAAAGAAACTGTACTTAAATAATCTACCACTAGATAAAAAATATATAAATATAGTAAAAGATATTATGTTTGAAGAAAAAAACAGAAAATATAAACTAAGTTCAAAAACTGGATGGGCTACATCAGTAAAAAATAGACACGGATGGTATGTGGGCTTTTTAGAAACAAAAAATGATGTTTGGTTTTTTGCAACAAATCTTTTAATAGAAGATTTTAAAAGATTAGATTTAAGAAAAAAAGTAACCTTAGAAGTCTTGAGACAAAAAAGGGTGATTTAGATAATCAAAAATGATTATCTAAAATACAAAAGCTATTTCTGTAAGGCTTAGCTGATACATAGTAACTTTAACACCAGCAGAATCAACTATATTGTAAGTAATAGTATAATCATTTGGGTTTTCAATGTTTGGATTGTTTTTTGCAAACTCTTCAAATTTTTTATTATCTATTATTGAATAGATAAATTGTGTTTTTTCTTTAAACTTATCATTATTTATATATAAATCAAATATTTGTTTATCTTGAACCTTATCATACTTATTTACAAAGTTTTTATTGTATAGCTCTTCTATTAAATCTGATTTGTTAAATTCATTAGTATTATATAAATAGTAATCTTTGTGTAAAAGTTCATTTAGATTTTCACTAATTAGAAAATGGTTGTATCTTATATAGTCTTCATCTCTTGAGATTTCATTAATATATTCAATCATATTGCTCCTTATTATATGTAAAAGTTTATATAATTTTAACTTTATAAAAGCATAAAAATATTTTTCTCCTTTTAAAAAGGAAGAAAATAGTAAAAATACACAAATAAGTACAAAAAAGCTTAAAAATCACTATATTAGTCATTATTTCCTTTTAAAAAGGAAATAAAATTAAAATATTTTTTATAGAAGCCCCATAAACATTGACATTTTATATAAAAAAAGTTATAATCCGCGTCCATAAAATATAGTTAGGGTGTTTTTTAAACGCAACTAACGAGTTCTTTAAAGGAAAAAAATGGAAAAAATTAGATTAAAGCTTAAAGCTTATGATCATAGAGTTTTAGACAGAAGTGTTGCTTCTATTGTTGAAGCTGTTAAAAGAACTGGTGCTGAGTTAAGAGGACCAATTCCTCTTCCAACGAAGATTAGAAAATATACGGTTCTTAAAGGACCTCACGTTAACAAAGATGCTAGAGAACAATTTGAAATTAGAGTACACAGTAGAATTATTGATATTATTGCTGCTACTCCTGATACAGTTGATTCTTTAATGAAACTTGATTTAGCTCCAGAAGTTGATGTTGAAGTTAGATCAATGGGTCAAGAATAAAAAGAAAGGGTAAAGAATGGAATTCATAGTTGAAAAAATCGGTATGAGTAGAACTGTTTCAGTTCCAAGTGTTCCTGTTACACTTTTAAAAGTTCTTGATACAAAAGTATGTGAGATAGCTGAAAACAGTAAAGCAATAGTAGCTTTTGCAAGTGGTAAAAAATTTAATAAAGCTATTGAAGGTCAACAAAAAAAATACAATATAAGTAAAGAGTTCAATAGATTTGCAACAATTAATGTAGCAAATACTGAAGCTGGAGACTTAGATGTATCTGGATTATCTGAAGCTAAAGTTTTAAAATCGACTTTTAAAACAAAAGGTAGAGGATTTGCTGGTGGTATGAAAAGATGGAATTTTGCTGGGGGACCTAAGTCTCATGGTTCAAGATTTCACAGAGCAGTTGGTTCAATCGGTAATGCTGAGTGGCCAGGTAGAGTTCAACCAGGTAAAAAAATGCCAGGACATTACGGAAATACAAACGTATCTTTAAAAAATGAAGTTATTTCATTTGATGTTGAAACAGGTATTTTAGTTGTAAAAGGTTCAATCGCTGGACCAAATGGTGCATTAGGAAAAGTAAAGGTTGCTAAATGAGTAAAGCAATAATATTAAATGAAAAATTTGAAAATAACGGTGAATTAGATTTACCAGCAAAATATGATGAGATTAACTCTCACAATTTATATTTATATGTTAAATCACATCTTTCATCATTAAGAGCTAATACAGCTAGAGTTAAAAACAGAACTGAAGTAAGAGGTGGTGGTAAAAAACCTAAGGCTCAAAAAGGTTCTGGTGGTGCTAGATGGGGTTCTAAAAGATCTCCACTTTTTGTTGGTGGTGGACAAATTTTTGGACCTACTAAAAGAAACTACAATCAAAAAGTTAATAGAAAGCAAAAAGCTTTAGCATTATCTTATGCTTTAAATGCTCATGCTAAACAAGAATCTTTATTTGTAGTTGATTCTGTTAAGGTTGAGTCTGGAAAGACTAAAGATGCAGTGGCAGTTTTAAATAAGATTAATAAAAGAGATACTTTAATTGTTGTAAATTCAATTGAAGAGAAAACTTATTTATCATTTAGAAACATTAAAAACTGTTATGTTATTGAAAAGCAAGAAGTTAATGCTTATTTAATTTCTGCATACCATTCAGTACTAATTGAAAAATCAGTATTTGATGCACTAACAAAAGAGGCGTAAAAATGGCAGATATTACAGATATAAAAGCAATATTATACACAGAAAAAACTATTGAGCTTCAAGAAGACGGTGTAATCGTTGTTCAAACTAGTCCTAGAATGACTAAGTCTGGTTTAAAAGAAGTTTTTAAAGAGTATTTTGGAGTGACACCTTCAAAGGTTAATTCATTAAGACAAAGTGGTAAGGTAAAAAGATTTAGAGGAAGAGTTGGTAAAAGACCTGACTTTAAAAAGTTTTACGTAACATTGCCAGAGGGCGCTGAAATAGCGAACCTATCAGCATAAGGAGTATAGAGTATGGCATTAAAAAAATTTAGACCAATAACTCCTGCTAGAAGATTCATGTCTGTTATGGATACTTCTGATATTACTTCTAAACCAACAGTAAGAAGCTTACTTAAAAGAGTAAAAGCAAGTGCTGGTAGAAATAATAACGGTAGAATCACTTCAAGACACAAAGAAGCAGGTGCTAAAAAGTTATATAGAATTATTGATTTCAAAAGAAACAAATTTGGTGTAGAAGGTACTGTTTCTACTATCGAATACGATCCATATAGAAATTGTAGAATTTGTTTAGTAACTTATGCTGATGGAGATAAAAGATATATTTTACAACCATCTGGATTAAAAGTTGGAGATAAAGTACAAGCTGCTGAATCTGGACTTGATATTGTTACTGGTAATGCATTAAGATTAGTAAGTATCCCAGTTGGTACTATGGTTCATAATATTGAGTTAAAACCTGGAAAAGGTGGACAAATCGCTAGATCTGCTGGTGGATATGCTCAAATTATGGGTAGAGAAGGAAAATATGTTATCTTAAGATTACCATCTGGTGAAATGAGAAAAATCCTTGGTGTATGTATGGCAACTGTTGGTATTGTAGGAAATGAAGATTTCATCAATATGGTAGTAGGTAAAGCTGGTAGAACTAGACATCTTGGAATTAGACCTCAAACTAGAGGTTCTGCTATGAACCCAATTGATCACCCACACGGTGGTGGTGAAGGTAAAACTAACTCAGGAAGACATCCAGTTACTCCATGGGGTATGCCAACTAAAGGTTATAAAACTAGAAAGAAAAAAGCTAGTGATAAATTAATCATTTCAAAAAGAAAGAAGTAAGGGTTTAAGATGGCAAGATCAATAAAAAAGGGTCCATTTGTAGACGCGCACCTAATGAAAAAAGTTATCAAAGCTGTTGAAGCTAATGATAAAAAACCTATTAAAACATGGTCAAGAAGATCAACTGTTTTACCTGATATGATTGGATTAACATTCAATGTACACAATGGTAGAAACTTTGTTCCTGTAAATATTACTGAAAATCATGTTGGTTATAAGTTAGGTGAATTCGCACCAACAAGAACTTTTAAGGGACATAAAGGTTCTGTACAGAAGAAGGTAGGATAAGAATGGCTAAAGCAATATTAAAATTTATTAGAGTTTCTCCAATCAAAGCAAGATTAATTGCTAGAGAAGTTCAAGGTATGAATGCTGAATATGCAATTGCTTCATTAGAGTTTACTCCTAATAAAGCTGCAGGAATTATTTCAAAAGTTATTGCATCTGCTGTTGCAAATGCAGGTTTAGAACCAGAAGAAGCAGTTATTACATCTGCTAGAGTTGATAAGGGTCCTGTTCTTAAGAGATTTACTCCAAGAGCAAGAGGTTCTGCTTCACCTAAGCATAAACCAACTGCACACATTATGATTGAAGTAGCTGCTGCTGAAAAAGGAGATAAGTAATGGGTCAAAAAGTTAATCCAATAGGTTTAAGATTAGGTATCAACAGAAACTGGGAATCAAGATGGTTTCCTTCATTTTCTAAATTACCTGCAAACGTTGCAGAAGATGATAAAATCAGAAAATATATCAAAAAAGAGTTATATTATGCTGGTGTTGCACAAACTATAGTAGAAAGAACTGCAAAAAAAGTTAGAGTTACTATCGTTGCTGCTAGACCTGGAATTATCATTGGTAAAAAAGGTGCAGACGTTGAAAAATTAAAAGCAAATCTTTCTAAATTAGTTGGAAAAGAGATTGCTGTTAATATCAAAGAAGAAAGAAAACCACAACTTTCTGGTCAGTTAGCTGCTGAAAATGTTGCTCAACAATTAGAAAGAAGAGTTGCATTTAGAAGAGCTATGAAAAGAGTTATGCAAAATGCACTTAAATCAGGTGCAAAAGGAATTAAAGTTTCTGTTTCTGGTAGACTTGGTGGAGCTGAAATGGCTAGAACTGAGTGGTACTTAGAAGGTAGAGTTCCTTTACATACTTTAAGAGCTAGAATTGACTACGGTTTTGCAGAAGCTCATACAACTTATGGTTGTATTGGTATTAAAGTTTGGATTTTCAAAGGTGAGGTACTTGCTAAAGGTATTCCTGCTGAAAAAGCTGAAACTTCTAAACCAAAAAGAAGACCAAGTAAAAGAAGAGGTAAATAATTATGTTAATGCCTAAAAGAACTAAATACAGAAAGCAAATGAAAGGAAGAAATAGAGGTAAGGCTCAAAGAGGAAACTTTTTAGCATACGGAGATTTCGGACTTAAAGCTTTAGAACATGGAAGAATCGATTCAAGACAAATCGAAGCTGCCAGAATTGCTATGACTAGAAAAGTTAAAAGACAGGCAAAAGTATGGATTAAAGTTTTCCCAGATAAGCCACTTACTGCTAAACCATTAGAAACAAGAATGGGTAAAGGTAAAGGTGCTGTTGATAAATGGGTTATGAATATTAAGCCAGGTAGAGTTTGCTTTGAAATGGCAGGTGTTGGTGAAGAGTTAGCAAGAGAAGCTTTAACTTTAGCTCAACATAAATTACCGTTTAAGACTAAAATTGTAACAAGAGATAGCGAAAATGAATTATACTGATATTAAAGATAAAAGCTTAACAGAGTTAAACGAGTTATTAAAAGAGAAAAAGGTGCTTCTTTTTGAATTAAAAGCTAAGCTAAAAACGATGCAGTTAACAAATACATCTGAATTAAGAGCGGTAAAAAAAGATATCGCAAGAATTCAAACAGCAATTACTGCAGCTAAATAACTTAAGGATCTAAGGTATGAGTACAAAAAGAGAGATTCACGGTGTTGTAGTAAGAAGATCTGGAGATAAAACTGCTTCTGTATTAGTTACAAGAAATGTTTTACACCCAAGATATCATAAGACTGTGAAAAGATTTAAAAAATATTTAATTCACGATGAAAAAAATGAATTGAATGTTGGTGACTCAGTTGTTGCAATTGAGTGTAGACCAATCTCGAAAACTAAATCTTTCAGATTAAAGAAAATTGTAGCTACAGGAGTTAAATAATGATTCAAAGTTTTTCTAGATTAAATGTAGCTGATAACACTGGTGCAAAAGAGATTATGTGTATCAAAGTTTTAGGTGGATCTAAAAGAAGATACGCAACAGTTGGTGACGTTATTGTTGCATCTGTAAAAAGAGCTCTTCCAACAGGAAAAGTAAAAAAAGGTCAAGTTGTTAAAGCAGTAATTGTAAGAACTCACAAAGAAGTTCAAAGAGAAAATGGTTCGTTAATTAGATTCGATGACAACGCTGCTGTTATACTTGATGGTAAAAAAGAACCAATTGGAACAAGAATTTTTGGACCAGTAGCTAGAGAAGTTAGATACTCTGGTTTCATGAAAATTGTTTCACTTGCTCCGGAGGTACTATAATTATGGCTATTAAATTAAAAATAAAAAAAGGTGATACAGTTAAGATTATCACAGGTGACGACAAAGGTAAAACTGGTGAAGTTTTAAAAGTGTTACCAAAGCAAAATAAAGTAATTGTAAAAGATTGCAAAGTAGCTAAAAAAACTGTAAAACCAGATCAAGAAAAAAACCCTAATGGTGGATTTGTAAACAAAGAGATGCCTATTGATATCTCTAATGTAGCAAAAGTAGAAGGTAATTAATTATGGCAGCAAGATTATTCGAAAAATATAAAAATGAGATTAAGCCAGTTTTAGAATCTGAATTCCCAAAAAACAAGATGTTAACTGCTAAGTTAGAAAAAGTAGTTATCTCTGTTGGTGCTGGTGAAGCTATGAAAGATAGTAAATTAATGCAAAACATTCAAGATACTATCTCTTTAATTGCTGGTCAACATGCAGTTAAAGTTATCGCTAAAAAATCAGTAGCAGGATTTAAAGTAAGAGAAGGTATGCCAGTTGGTGTAAAAGTTACACTAAGAGGTGAAAATATGTATACTTTCTTAGACAAACTTTGTTCAGTTGCTTTACCAAGAGTTAAAGACTTTAGAGGTCTTAAAAGAAATGGATTTGACGGAAGAGGAAATTTCAACTTCGGTTTAGATGAGCAGTTAATGTTCCCAGAAGTAGTTTATGATGATATCATCAAAACTCACGGTATGAATATTTCAATTTCTACAAGTACTGATAATGATGCAGAAGCATTTAGACTATTAGAGCTTGTTGGAATTCCATTTACTAAAGGAAGAGCGTAATGGCAAAGAAGTCTATGATTGCTAAAGCAAAGAGAACTCCTAAGTTCTCTTCAAGAGCATATACAAGATGTTCAGTTTGTGGAAGACCACATTCAGTATACAGAGATTTCGGTCTTTGTAGAGTTTGTTTAAGAAAAATGGCTAACGAAGGATTACTTCCTGGTGTTAGAAAATCTAGTTGGTAGGAGAATTTAAGCTATGATGAATGATATAATCGCAGATGCTTTAACTAGAATAAGAAATGCTGCACTTAGAAAATTAGAAGTTGCAACATTACTACACTCAAATGCAGTTGTTGGTATTTTAGAAGTATTACAACAAAAAGAGTATATTGAGAGTTTCAAAGTTATTGATGGTGAAAATAATAAGAAAACAGTACAAGTTACATTAAAATATGATGATAATGACACATCAGTAATTAATGAAATTAAAAGAGTTTCAAAACCAGGAAGAAGAGTTTATAAATCTTTTTCAGAATTAAAAAACTTTAAAAATGGATACGGTACAATCATTGTTACAACTAACAAGGGTATAATCGCTAACGATGAAGCATATGCTTCAAAAGTTGGTGGTGAGCTACTGTGTACAGTATGGTAGGAGAGTGTAATGTCTAGAATTGGAAAAAGACCTATCTCAATACCTAATGGAATTGAAGTAACTGTAGATAATACAGTTGTAAGCGTAAAAAAAGGAAGTAAAGTTTCTTCAATTGAGACTCACGGTAGAGTTGGAATTGAAGTGGCTGATAATCAAGTTGTCTTAACTAGAGTAAATGATACTAAAGAAGCATCAGCATTCTGGGGTACTTATAGAGCACTTATTAACAATGCAGTATTAGGATTAGATAAAGGTTTCGCAAAATCTTTAGAGATCAACGGTGTTGGTTATAGAGCCGCTGTTAAAGGTAAAGTTTTAGAACTTCAATTAGGTTATTCTCACCCAATCAACTATGATATTCCAGAAGGATTAGATATCACAGTTGAGAAAAACTTAATCCATGTTAAGGGAGCTGACAAACAACAAGTTGGTCAAGCTGCTGCAATTATCAGAGGTTTCAGAAAGCCAGAGCCATATAAAGGTAAAGGTGTTAAATATACTGACGAGGTTATCGTTAGAAAAGCCGGTAAAACTGCTAAGTAAGGTGTGAGTAATGAGTAGAGCAAAAGAGATAGCAAAAAAGAATGCTTTAAGAATAAAAAGAAAAAAAAGAGTTAGAGGTAGTATCTCTGGTACAGCAACTGTTCCAAGAGTTACAATAACTAAATCTAATAAATATGTTTCAGCACAGGCAATTGATGATGTAGCTGGTAACACTTTAGCTGCAGCTAATTCTAAAACTTTAGGATTAAGTGTAACTAAAGAGAGCGCTTCAAAAACTGCTGCTATTATAGCGGAAGGTTTAAAAGCGAAGAATATTGATACTGTTGTATTTGATAGAAACGGATACCTGTATCATGGTGTGGTTGCAGCATTTGCTGACGCATTAAGAGAAAATGGAATTAAACTATAAGGGTTAATGATGGCAGCAGTAAATAGAGAAGATTTTCAAGAAGCAATCGTTAAAATCGGAAGAGTAACAAAAGTTGTAAAGGGTGGTAGAAGATTCAGATTTACAGCTTTAGTTGTTGTTGGTGATAAAAATGGTACAGTAGGTTATGGAACTGGTAAAGCAAAAGAGGTTCCTGATGCAATTAAAAAAGCTTTAGATGATGCATTTAAATCATTAGTAAGCGTTTCTATTAAAGGAACTACAATTGCGCATGATATTGAGCATAAATATAATTCTTCAAGAATTTTATTAAAGCCAGCTTCAGAGGGTACGGGACTAATCGCAGGTGGTGCGGCAAGACCTGTGTTGGAATTATCAGGTGTTAAAGATATTATTGCAAAATCTTTAGGTTCAAATAACCCTAACAACCTTGTACAAGCTACTGTTGAAGCATTAGCTAGAATTAAAGGATAATTAGATGGTATTAAGTAATTTACAACCAGCTGAAGGTAGCACAAAGAATATTAAAAGAGTTGGTAGAGGTCAAGGTTCAGGAATGGGTAAGACTTCTACTAGAGGTCAAAAAGGACAAAAATCTAGATCTGGATTTAAGAATAAAAGAGGTTTCGAGGGTGGTCAACAACCAATCCATAGAAGACTTCCTAAAATCGGTTTCTTCTCAAGAGTGCAAAAGCCATACTCTATCAATGTAGATAAAGTTAAGCAAGTTGCACAGTTAGAAGAGATTACTTTAGATTCTATAAAATCAGTTTATAAATTATCTAAATCTGTTGTGAAGGTTAAATTAATCGGTTCAGCTGCAAAAGATTTAGCTTCTAAAATCAAAGACGAAAACATTACTACAACTGGAAAATAATCATGAGTAAAGATCTTGTAAATAAGATTCTTATTACTTTAGGATTTATATTCCTTTACAGGTTACTGGCATATGTGCCAGTACCTGGTGTTAATATAGATGTAGTAAAAGAATTCTTCGATTCTAATGCAAATAATGCATTGGGTCTTGTAAATATGTTTAGTGGTAATGCAGTTGAAAGATTGTCAATTATATCACTAGGAATTATGCCTTACATTACAGCTTCTATTATTATGGAACTTCTAGCAGCTACTTTCCCAGCACTTGGTAAAATGAAAAAAGAGAGAGATGGTATGCAAAAATATATGCAAATCATCAGATATACAACTATTGTTATTACATTGATTCAATCAATTGGTGTATCAATGGGTCTAAACTCTTTAACTGGACAAAGTGGACAAAATGCTATTTCTATTGATATGGATACTTTTATTGCAGTATCATCTATATCAATGTTAACTGGAACTATGCTTTTAATGTGGATTGGTGAACAAATAACTCAAAAAGGTATTGGTAATGGTATTTCACTAATTATCTTTGCTGGTATTGTTTCTGCAATTCCAAGTGCCATTGGTGGTACTATTGACTTAGTAAATAATGGTCAAATGAATTTCTTAACTGTAATTGCTATTTTAGTTATTGTTTTAGCAACAGTTGGAGCTATTATTTATGTAGAGTTAGGTGAAAGAAGAGTTCCTGTTTCATATTCAAGAAAAGTTATGATGCAAAATCAAAACAAAAGAGTTATGAATTATATTCCTATTAAGGTTAACTTATCAGGTGTAATTCCAGCTATTTTTGCAAGTGCAATTTTAATGTTCCCTGCGACTGTTTTGCAAGGAAGTCAAAATGAGTACTTAATGGCTGTTGCGGATTTTTTAAATCCAAGTAGCTATACATTTAATATTTTTATGTTTTTATTTGTAGTATTCTTCGCATTTTTCTATGCAAGTATTACTTTTAATGCAAAAGATATTTCAGACAATTTAAAAAGACAAGGTGGATTTATTCCAGGTGTTAGACCAGGAGCATCAACTGCTAGTTTCTTAAATGAAGTTGCAGGAAGATTGACTTTTTGGGGTGCATTATACCTTGCAGCGATTTCGACTGTTCCATGGCTACTAGTAAAAGCTATGGGTGTTCCTTTTTATTTTGGTGGGGTTGCTGTTCTTATCGTTGTTCAAGTTGCTATTGATACAATGAGAAAAATTGAAGCACAGCAATATACTAATAAATATGAAACACTAAGTGCGGTAGGTTTATAGTTATGGCTATTGCAATAAGAAAACCAAATGAAATTCAAAAGCTTCGTGATGCTAATGTTATTGTTGCGAAGACTTTGAATTATTTAAATGAAAATGTTAAGCCTGGTATGACTTTAAAAGAAGTTGATGCTATGGGTGAAAAGTTTTTAACAAATCTAGGAGCTAGACCGTCTTTTAAAGGACTATATGGCTTCCCTGGTGCTATTTGTACATCTCTTAATGAAGTTATTATTCATGGTATTCCATCAGATGTTGTTTTAAAAGAGGGCGATATTTTAGGCCTTGATATTGGAACAGAACTTGATGGTTGGTATGGAGATGCTGCTATTACTATGCCAATTGGTAAAATCTCAAAAGAAGATGAAGAGTTAATTGCTTGCGCAAAAGACTCTTTACTTTATGCAATTGATATTATTCATGAAGGTATGAGATTCAAAGAGCTTTCAAAAGCAATTGAAGATTTCATAGTTGCAAGAGGATATCAACCACTTATAAGATTTTGTGGACATGGGATTGGTAAAAAACCTCATGATGAACCTGAAATTCCAAACTATTTAGAAAATGGAAGTCCAAAATCTGGACCAAAAATTAAAAATGGAATGGTATTTTGTTTGGAACCTATGATTTGTCATAAAGATAGAGAACCTGTTATTTTAGAAAATGACTGGGATGTTGTATCAAGTGATGGATTAAGAGGAAGTCATTATGAGCATACGGTAGCTGTTATTAATGGCAAAGCTGAGATTTTAAGTACAGTAGTAGATAACTAGGGAGAATAAAGTGGCAAAAGATGATGTAATTGTAATTGATGGTAAAGTTGTTGAGGCTTTACCAAATGCAATGTTTAGAGTAGAGCTAGACAATGGACATGTAGTTTTATGTCATATCTCAGGTAAAATGAGAATGCACTACATAAAAATTTTACCTGGTGATAAGGTTAAAGTAGAAATTACACCTTATTCACTTGATAAGGGTAGAATTACTCACAGATATAAGTAATTTTTATAAAAAGAGGCAATAACTTATAATTTTGTCTCTTTTTTTTTCCTTCTTTTAGATTAATCTTGTTAAAATACTTTAAAATAATTAAAAGATGAACTAAAATGGAAAATATAAAAATCATAATTAAAAATACTATCAAATCTTTAACAAGACAAGAAATAATCGCAACTCCTTCAAACTATGCAAAAGAGTTTTATAAACAAGCACAAGAGTTAGATTTTAATGTTGAAGAGCTAAATAAATTTCATAAGTTATTAAAAGATTTAAGTGATGAAGAAAAGCTATATATAAGAGAAAATGATATTACTACTTATTATGAATTAACTTTTTTACTTTTAAGGCGTATAAATGACAAAGATTTAAAAAAGTTTATTGATAATTTAGATTTTTTACTTACTCCTTCCATTGATTATAATATAGAAAAAAAGATATCTGAACTAAAAACTGAACTACAAGAAAAACCTGAACGATTAATTAAAAATAGCACTATTAATAGATTAAGAAAATTTACAAATGAGAGAATTACAAGAGATAAGGTTGTTGTTCAAGAAAAAGCAAAAGATGTAAAAAAAGTAATTGGTCTAATGGGTAAATATTTTGATAAGTGTTTACTTCAAAGTGATGATACTTCACAAGAAGTTACAATGATTAAGACTGAATTAGAAGGTTTAGAGTTATCAAAGCATTCAGCAAGAGATTTAGCTATGCTTCAAAGCAAACTTGTAAGTACAATTCATAAATTAGAAAATACAATTGATGAATCACAAGCTGAACTTTTTAAGGGACAAAAAGATTGTGCTTATTTACAAAAGCAAATAAATAAATTAGAACAAGATTTAAATGAAGTAAGTAGAGAAAAAGATATAGATTTTTTAACTGGTATTGCAAATAGAAGGGCATTTGTTGCAGAAGTTGATAAAATTGAAAATGAATATGAGATTTTTAAATCAAAGTATGCAATAGTTTTTTATGATATTGATCATTTTAAATCTATAAATGATAATTATGGTCATGAGTGTGGTGATACTATTCTTACAACTTTTGCTACAATCTTAAAAAAACTAACAAGAGAAGAAGATGTTATTTGTAGATATGGTGGTGAAGAGTTTGTAGCTTTAATTCACTATACAGAAGATGATGAAGTAATTAGTTATTTAAAAAGAGTTAGAAATATTGTATCTACGAATAAGTTTGTTCATAAAGATATAAAATTAAAAATAAAATTTTGTGCGGGAGTTGTATATAGAAATAAATATAACTCTTATAAAGAAGCAATAAATCAAGCTGATTTACTTTTAAATAAAGCAAAACATGAAGGTAGAAATAAAATTATTATTGATACAGGTATTTATGTTTAGTATATAAATAATTTGATTAAAGATTATCTTTAATTGCATTTATCTCTTTTTCAAGAAAATCTTTTTGGTTTATCATCAATTCTAAGTTTTTATCTAAAAACTCTTTTCTTTTATAAGATTCAATAATAAAAGCATAAAGCTTTGGTCTTGTTTTTTTCCAATTGTGTAAAGTTGTTTTATTTACTCCTAAATCTTTTTCTAATACTCTAAGACTTGGTGAAGACATTATATATCCTGTATTTTATTTAAAATACATTGTACAAAATATTGGAATAATAGTCAATAAATAATGATAATGTATATAAAATAATGGAACAAATTTATGTGAAAGTTAGATTTTTGTAAAATTTCATATGACAAAAGCAGTAAAAAATAGAATTTTATATCAACTAAATTTTTTTAAATCAATTGGTTATGAGTATCATGGTAATGTTGAGTTTGGGAATAATGAGATAAATAACTCAAATTTGCCAAATAACATAAATGAATTAAAAAACATTGTTGAAAATTGTTACTTGTGTGATTTATGTAAAAGTAGAAAAAATGTACTTTTTGGGCAAGGAAATAGTGATGCAAAAATTCTTTTTATTTTAGATGAACCTAGTGCAAGTGAAGATGAATTAGGTCAGTTTTTTGTTGGTAAAAGTGGTGAAATACTTAAAAATATGATACAAAATGTTTTAATGCTTGATATTGATGATGTTTATATAACAAATATTGTAAAATGTAAATCAAATGATTCATTTAATGCAACACATGCAAATAATTGTAGACTCTATTTGGATAAACAAATTGAAATAATAAACCCAATGTTAATTGTAACTTTTGGAGAAAAAGTTTATAAATATCTTACAAATGACAATGGAATATTTGAACAATTAAGGGGAAATATTTTGCCCTATAAGTATTATAATATTTTGCCTACTTTTTCACCTAATATTTTACTTAGGAATCCTTCACTTAAAAAGGAAGCATATTATGATATGCTAAAAATAAAATCTATACTGGAGATACATTGAAACATATAGTACTTGTAATTTCTATTGCTTTTTTATTTTTTGGTTGTACTCAAAAACAAAAAGTAATACAAACAGATAAAAAACAAGAAATCATAGAAATAAAAAAGTCAGACAATGAAGTTGAATTTGATAAAATTCCACAAGATAAGATTATTATAAATGAAGTTAAAACTATTGAAGATAGTGAATTAGATGATGTTTTTAAATTAGCAATTATTTACCCATCTAAAGTTGTAGGAAAATATGCTAATAATACAGTAAATACAATTACTGCATATTTATTGTTTAAAAATGAAAAGTTTAAAATTGAGACATTTGATACAAGGAATGAAACAGAATTATCTATAAAAAAAGCTATTGAAAGTATAAAAGATGCTGGATATGATAATATTATTGCTTTGTTTACAGATGAGGGCTATGATAAAATAAAAGAGTTGTCTTTTTCAAGTGATGTAAAAATATATTTTCCTTTATTAAATAAAGAAGAAGTTAAAATTACAAAAGATAATTTTATTTATGGTGGAATATCTTATTCAAAGCAAATATCTTTACTTCAAAGTTTATCAAATGGTAAAAATATAATGTTTTATCAAAATAATTATTTGGGTAATAAACTAAAATCTATTTATGAAAATAGTATTAAAGATATTGTTACTATTAAAAATGTAGAAAATAGCAATAACGATTATAGAAGACTTGTAAATGATAATAGATTGGATAAATCAACTATTATGTTAAATACTTCTATTATCAAAACTTCTATTATTCTTTCACAAATAAGAGCTTTTGAAAAAGAGCCAGAAGTTGTTTTGTCTACACAATTAAATTTTAATCCATTTTTAATATCTTTAACTCAAGTAGAAGATAGAACAAGTTTTGTACTTGCTAATTCTATTGATGCAACTGATGAAAAGCTTGAAGATATAATGGATTCTTTAGGGTCAAATATTGTTTATGATTGGGTAAATTACTCTTCACTTATTGGAGTTAATACTCTTTTTGATGGCAATAAATCAAAACTGATTAAGACAAAAGTTGAAGGTAATGATGTTTTATATGAACCAAAATTATATAAAAGCACAGCACACGGGTTTCAAAAGATTAAGTAAATCTTGGGTATAATCGCGAATATTTAAAAAGACGGAGTTTAGAATTGAGAACGCATTATTGTACAGAAGTAACGGAAAAAAACATTGGTGATACAGTTACTGTTGCAGGTTGGGTAAACAGTAGAAGAGATCATGGTGGAATTATATTTATTGATTTAAGAGATAAAGGTGGACTTGTTCAGTTAGTTTGTGATCCACAAGATAGCAAAGAGTCTTTAGAAAAAGCAGAAACAGTAAGAGATGAGTTTGTTCTTATAGCAACTGGTAAAGTAAGAGCAAGAGGTGAGGGATTAGAAAACCCAAATTTAACTACTGGAAAAATTGAGATTGTTGTTAGTGATTTAACTATTGAAAACAGATCAAAACCAATGCCTTTTGAGTTAGGTGATGAAAAAGTAAATGAAGAAATTAGACTAAGAAATAGATTCTTAGAGTTAAGAACACCAAAAGCTTATGATATTTTCAAACTAAGAAGTAAAGCTACTATTCAAGTTAGAAATACATTAGATGAGTTAGGTTTTTTAGATGTTGAAACTCCAATTTTAACAAAATCAACACCTGAGGGTGCAAGGGATTATTTAGTACCAAGTAGAGTTCATCCAGGTGAATTTTATGCACTTCCTCAATCTCCTCAACTATTTAAACAGTTATTAATGGTTTCTGGATTTGATAAATATTTTCAAATTGCAAAATGTTTTAGAGATGAAGATTTAAGAGCTGATAGACAACCTGAATTTACTCAAATTGATATTGAGATGTCTTTTTGTAATCAAGAAGATATTATAAAAGTAGCTGAAAGATTAATATCTGATGTATTTAAAGCTTGTGGTAAAAGTAATATTCCTACAACATTTACAAGAATGACTTATAAAGATGCGATGGAAAATTATGGTTCTGATAAACCTGATATGAGATTTGATATGCCTATGGTAGATGTTATTGATATTTTTGCTAACTCTACAAATGAAATTTTTTCTTCAATTGCAAAAGATAAGAAAAACAATAGAATTAAAGCTTTAAGATGTCCAAATGGAGATAATATTTTCTCAAAAAGACAAATGAAAGGTTTTGAAGATTATGTAAGAAAATTTGGAGCTAAAGGTTTAGGTTACTTCCAAATGAAAGAGGATGGATTAAAAGGTCCTTTAACTAAATTCTTTAGTGAAGAAGATTTAGAGCAAATTGTAAAAACAACTGAACTTGAAGTTGGTGATGTTGTATTCTTTGGAGCAGGTGATAAGAAAACTGTATGGGATTATATGGGAAGATTTAGACTTTATCTTGCAGAACAAATGGATATTATCCCAGCTGATGCTTATGAGTTCTTATGGGTTGTTGATTTCCCAATGTTCGAAGTTGAAGATGGAAGAACAAAAGCATTACACCATCCATTTACTATGCCAAACTTAGAAAAATGTGACTTAGATAATATTGAAGATTTAGAAGATATTGAATCAGTTGCATATGATTTAGTTTTAAATGGAACTGAACTTGGTGGTGGTTCAATAAGAATTCATAAAGAAGAGATTCAATCAAAAGTATTTGAACTTATGGGAATTTCACAAGAAGAAGCACAAGAGAAATTTGGTTTCTTATTAAATGCCTTACAATATGGTGCACCAAGCCATGGAGGAATTGCCTTTGGTCTTGATAGATTAGTAATGCTTCTTGCTGGAACTGATTCTATTAGAGATGTTATTGCATTCCCTAAAACTCAAAGAGCTCAATGTTTATTAACTGATGCACCAAGTGCTGTTGATAATGAGCAATTAAAAGAGTTAAGTCTAAGAATTAGACAAGCTCAAGCTTAATTTTAAAAGTATAGATATGAAAAAAATAATAGTACTATTTTTTCTATCTATATCTATCTTGGCTGCTAAGCCAAGAGTTTCTGTATCAATACTACCTTTAGAGTATATAGTTGAAAAAATCACACTTAATAAGTTTTATCATATGTCACTATTTGATGAAAATTATATAAATGAATTTCCCTCAAAAAAGAAGATAAGAAAGTTATCTTATTCACCTATTTTTTTATCTATGAATTTACCAAGAGAAAAAAAGTATATAAAAGATTTGCAAGAAATAAGTAATATAAAAGTAGTTGATATTACAAAAGGAATTGATAAACTTGACAATAATCCATATATATGGATGGATCCAATAATTTTTAGGCAAATAGTTTTAAATGTTTATGAGCAGATATTAAAACTTGATAGGGAACATAAAAGTTTTTATGAAAATAATCTAAATAAACTTTTGAAAAATATTGATGAGATTTTTTTAGTTGTTAGAAAACAGTTAAACAATGCAAAAAGTTATAATTTTTATACATTTGATAAATATTGGGATTATTATGCAAAAAGGTATAGACTTAATTTAATAAAAAAAGAAAAATATAAGTTGAGTGCTAAAGAGATTTATGAAACTATAGTTTTTGCAAGAGAAAATAGTATAAATAAAACATTAGTAGATGAGCATGACTCGAAAAAAATCATATCATTTTTTGCACAAAATTCAGAAACGCGGATTATTAAAAATAATATTTTTAAAAAGAATTGGCAAAGCAATATCTTCATACTTACTCAAAAACTATCTGAAGAAAATAATAAATAAATTAAATTTTTTATACAATTGTATACATACTATACACTATAAACAATACAAAAATTTTCAAAAAATTATATAATAATATATCTAATCAATCTACAAGGGGAAGATTATGTCAGGATTGATAAATTATAAAGGTATAAATGTAAAAAAAGAGTTATATCCTATAATAAAGCATATTGAGGATGTTGATAAATATAGGGAAGAACTAGGTAGACTTAGTTCTTCTTGGGATATTTTTGCATTACTTGGACAACTTGGTGATATAAATATTGATATTGGTAAAACAAAAGAGAACTTTTTAAATTTAACTTCAATTTTATTAAACCATTTAAGTGAACAAACACTAAAAAAAGTAACACAAGAGATGAAGTTTAAATCACAAGTTGCCATTGATGTTGTTATTAGAAACCTTTTTGAAAGAACTGCAGATATTGGATTTTTGGCAACGGATGATGATATTAGAGCTTTTATAAAAAGTTATGTTTCTGATTATAATAATGAAAGTTTTGAACTTAAACATGAGATTCAAAAAAGATTTAAAGAGTATGTTGCAAAATACTCTGTATATTTTGATATTGTTTTAGTAAATACAAAGGGTAAGATTTTAGTAAGATTTAATGAAGATGAAAAATTAGATAAAGTTGATTTTGAGTTTGTAAATGAAGTTTTAAATAGTACCCAAGAGTATGTAGAAACTTTTAAACATCATGACTTTTTATCTCATTATGAAAAAACATTGGTTTACTCTTATAAAGTTACAAAAACAAACGATCCAAGTTCTGAAAATCTTGGAGTATTATGTTTATGTTTTAAGTTCGAAGATGAAATGAAAGGAATATTTAATAATCTTATTGATGTAAAAAATAAAGAATCAATAACAATTTTAGATGAACAAGGATTTGTAATTGCTTCTAGTGATAATGTACATATACCACTAAATTCAAAATTGCCAATTATATTAAATGAGCAGTATAAAATTATATCATTTGCAGGAAGAGATTATATAGCTAAAACTTGTAAAACAAATGGATATCAAGGCTTTAAAGGGCTTAATTGGTATGGGCATATAATGATACCAGTTGAATATGCTTTTTTAAGTAATCATTTGGAAACTTTAAAAGTTGAAGATAGTGTTATTAATGCAATGATGGGAAATGAACAACACTTCTCAAAAGAGTTACAAGAGGTTTTTAATAAAAGTAAAACAATTCAAGATAATCTAAATAGAGTAATATGGAATGGTAATATTTCTCAAAGTAAAACTAATTCATCAAATAGAGAGTTTTCAAAATCACTTTTAAATGAGATTGGAATTACAGGAGTAAAAGCAAACTCTTCTTTAAGTAATTTAAATCAAACTATTATTAGCTCAATTTTAAATGATAGTGAGTTTTTATCATCTTTAGCAATTGATATTATGGATAGAAATCTTTATGAAAGAGCAAATGATTGTAGATGGTGGGCTTTAACTTCTTATTTTAGAAAAGCTTTAGATGATATGAATTCAATTTCATATAAACAAAATGAAATAAATTCAATTTTAAAGTATATAAATGATTTATATACTGTATACACAAATCTTTTGATTTTTGATAAAGATGGTAAGATTATTGCAGTTTCAAATAAAGATGAAGAGTATTTAATAGGAAAAGTTTTAACTCAAGAGTGGGTAAATAAAACATTAAATTTAAAAGATACTTCAAAATATTGTGTATCGAAATTTGAAAAATCAAATTTATATAATAATGAATCAACATATATTTATTGTAGTGCAATTCGTTCTTTAGTTGATGAACAGAAAATAAATGGTGGAATTGCAATTGTTTTTGATTCTAGTTTTCAGTTTAATGCAATGCTTGATGAAACTTTGCCACGAAATAACAAGGGTGAAAAAATAGATGGTGTTTTTGCACTATTTACAAATAAAGATAAAAACATAATATCTTCAACAAATGAAGAGTTTAAAATAGATAGTTTTTTAGATTTACAGGATAAATTTTTCAACTTAGATAATGGTGAAAAATTAAGTGAAATAGTCGAATATGAAAGCAAGTATTATGCAGTTGGAGTTAGATGTTCTTCTGGATATAGAGAGTATAAAAGTAATATTGATGATTATGTAAATGATGTATTGTGTTTTGTTTTTATTTATATAGGAGAGATTAATAATGCAAATAAGATTAGATATAAAGTAAAAGATAAATTTGCTTTATCTTCAAAAAAGAGTTTAACAAAAAATAGTGTTGACTTAGCAACTTTTTATTTAGGAAATAAATTTTTAGCAGTAGAAGCTAAAAATGTTATATCTTCAATTGGTATAGATAAACTTGAAGAGTCAATAGACATGGATAAAAACAATCATTTTAAAGGTATGGTTTTATATAAAGAAAACTTGATATCTGTACTTGATATTAGAAAGTTTATAAATGAAGATATTACAAATGATGGACTTGAAAATATAATATTACTTCAATATGATGAAGATAATATTGAACATTGTGTTGGAATACTAGTATCTTCTTTAGAAAATATTAGTGTTGTTGAAAAAAGCTCTATTCAACATATACAAAGCCACTTTTTAGGCTCTGGTACATTAATACAAAGTCTTGTAGATATTGAAGAAGAAGGTAGTTCAAAAGTGGCTATGATTCTTGATATTGAAAAAATTGATGATAATTTAACACAAGAGTTAAGCTAATTTGAAATTTATAGAATAAGTTAAAAGATATTTAGGCACAATACAAAAAAATATTAAGGCCAAATATAAATGAATAAAAATGAATTTTTACCAACTACAAAAGAAGAGATGAAAAAGCGAGGCTGGGAAGAACTTGATGTTGTTTTAATCTCTGGCGATGCTTATATAGATTCACCTTTTATGGGAATTGCAGTTGTTGGAAGAATACTTGAAAGTATTGGGCTAAGGGTTGGTGTAATAGGGCAACCTGACATAAATAGCGATGTTGATGTAAAAAGATTGGGTGAACCAAAACTATTTTGGGGTGTTAGTGGTGGAAGTATTGATTCTATGGTATCAAACTATACTGCAACTAAAAAGTTTAGAAATAGTGATGATTACACTCCTGGTGGAAAAAATAATAAAAGACCTGATAGAGCAACACTTGTTTATACAAATTTAATTAGAAGATATTTTAAAAATACAGTACCAATTGTTTTAGGTGGTATAGAAGCAAGTCTTAGAAGATTAAGTCATTATGATTATTGGTCAAATAAACTTAGAAAGCCTATTTTATTTGATACAAAAGCTGATTATATGATTTATGGAATGGGTGAACAAGCTATTATTGATCTTGGTAATACCCTAAGAGATGGTGATGATCCTAAAAATATAAGAGGAGTTTGCTATATATCAAAAGAACCTGTCTTAGAATATATACAAATACCAAGTCATGAAGAGTGTTTAAGTAATAAAGAAAAATATATTGATTTATTTAAAGTATTTTATGACAATAATGATCCAGTTTATTCAAAAGGGCTTTGTCAAAAAGTAGATTCAAGATATCTAATACAAAATCCTCCAAGTGATTATTTAGAAGAGAAAGAGATGGATAAAATTGCATCTTTCCCTTATCAAAGAGATGTACACCCTTATCATAAAAAAGATGGAAAAGTTAAATGTTTAGAAACAATTAAATTTTCAATTATGACTCATCATGGATGTTGGGGTGAGTGTAATTTTTGTGCAATTGCAGTTCATCAAGGACGAACTATTAGAACACGAAGTGAAGAGAATATTATTCAAGAAGCAAAAGATTTCACAAAAATGAAAGATTTTAAAGGAATAATTTCAGATGTTGGAGGACCTACTGCAAATATGTACGGATATGAGTGCAAGAAAAAACTTAAAAAAGGTACATGTGTAGATAATTATAGGTGTGTTGATGATAAAAGACTTTGTAAAGCTATGAAAGTTGATCATAGTAGAAACATCCAACTACTAAAAGATATAAGAGAAGTACCTGGTGTTAAAAAAGCCTTTGTAGCTTCAGGAGTAAGATATGATTTAATTACTGCTGATAAAAAACATGGATACAATTATTTAAAACAGATGGTAAATCATCACATCTCTGGACAAATGAAAGTTGCACCTGAACATACAGATGATGAGGTTTTATATCATATGGGAAAACCTGGAAAACAAACACTAATTGACTTTAAAAAGATGTATGATAAGCTAAATAAAGAATCAGGTAAAAAACAGTTTTTAACTTACTATTTAATTGCAGCTCATCCAGGTTGTAAAGAGAAGCATATGCATGAACTTAAACAGTTTACAACACATGAGTTAAAGATGAATCCAGAACAAGCTCAGGTCTTTACTCCAACTCCTGGAACATACTCAGCTGTGATGTATTATACTGAAATGGATCCATTTACAAAAAAGAAAATATTTGTAGAAAAAGACACAAGAAGAAAAGAGAAACAAAAAGAGATAGTAATTCAAAAAAGAGTATATAATAAAAATGACAAGAGAAAAAATCACTCATATGGTATGCAAGGATAAAAACAAAAAACTTGTATAAGTTGCTTTTTGCTATAATACCGCCAATTTAATATGTTTATAAAAATTGATAAGGGAATATTTATGAAAAAACTTTTTTTAATTATTGGTGCGCCAGGAAGTGGTAAAACAACAGATGCAGAATTAATTGCCCAAAAACACGAAAATATAACTCACTATTCAACTGGTGATATGTTCAGAGCAGAAGTAGCAAGTGGGAGCCAAAGAGGAAAACTAATTGATTCATATGTATCAAAAGGAAACCTTGTACCAATTGATATTGTTATTGAAACAATTGTAGGTGCTATTAAAAATGCTCCAACTGATATTGTTGTTATTGATGGTTACCCAAGAAGTGGTGAACAAATGACAGAGTTAGACAAATACTTAGAGAATGAAACAGAAGTTGAATTAATAAACTGTATTGAGGTTGAAGTATCACAAGAAGTTGCAAAAGATAGAGTTCTTGGTCGTGCAAGAGGTGCTGATGATAATGTTGAGGTATTTAACAATAGAATGAAAGTTTATACAGAACCTTTAAAAGAGATTCAAGAGTTTTATACGAAAAAAGATCTTTTAAAGAAAATTGATGGTGAAAGAACTATTGAAGAAATTGTTGCTGAAATGGACGAGTTTATTCAATCAAAAATCTAATTTGAAGTAATTAAAGTGAAAAAAAGCGAAGATTTAATTAACTTTTATTCAGTAATTATTGGAACAGAACTTTTAAATGGGCGTCGTAAAGATGCCCATTTTGCTTTTTTAAATAAAGAACTTTTAAAAAGAGGATGGAGACATAAAGCCTCTTTTGTAATTGAAGATGATCCTAAACTAATGGAAAACATATATAATCTTATAAAAGCAGATGAAAACTCTGTAATGTTTAGTTTTGGTGGAATTGGTTCTACTCCTGATGATTTGACAAGAGAAGTTGCAGCAAAAGTTTTTAGAAATGGTGAAATGTCTTTTCATGAAGAAGCAAAAGCTTTAATTGAAAAACAGTTTAAAGAAGAGGCATATCCTCATAGAATAAATATGTCATATCTTCCAAAAGATTCAAAACTTCTTGATAATATTGTAAATAATGTACCTGGTTTTTATTTAGATGATAGATTCTTTTTTACACCTGGATTTCCATCTATGAGTCAAGCTATGATTTTACAAGCATTAGATACTTATTATTCTAAAAATAGTGTTGTAAAGTATAGATTATCTTTAACTGCTGCTTGTGGTGAAAGTGATTTAATTGATATAATGAAACAAGTAAATAGTGATGAAGTTGAATTGTCTTCACTACCAAGGTTTATTGATAATCATAAAAGAGCTACTGTAATATCACTTGATTCTACAAGTAAAAAAGCTGTAGAAAAGTATTATGATTTGTTTGTACAGTATCTAAAAACAAACAAAATAGATTGTTTTTTAGAAGATATTGCTAAAAGAGATTAATTTTATTCTGGTTCTGTGTAAAAATTAAATTTGAAACCTTTATCTTCTGGATATCTTCTTAAATTATAGTCTTCATATACTTTTATACATAAAGGATGATTTCTTTTCATTCCCTCTTTTGCAAAAGTATGAGCTCTTCCAAAATTTGGAAATACTCCTTGCCCACTAGCATACATCAAAGCAAGATTACAATGTGCTTCTGTAAAACCTTCTTTTGAAGCTTTTTCAAAATATTTTACTGCTAGTTTATAATCTTTATCTACCCCAGTGCCACTAACTAAAATTTTGCCCATCATATTGTAAGCTGGAACATAATTTGCATTGCTTAATTCTAAAAAAAGATTATAGGCTTTTTTCTCATCATAATAAGCAAAATTCTTATTTAAATAAAGTTTCCCAAGATAGTAACCTGCTTTTTTATCTCCTAATGTTGCGCCTTTTGTTAAAAGAATAAATGTATTACTTATATTTCTTTGAATCTCTTCACCTTTTGCATAAATCATTGCAAGTCTAAAAATAGCTTTTGTGTTATTTTCTTGTGCAAGGTCTTTATAATAACCTAATGCTTTTAACACTCCATCTTTTTCTTCAATAGTTTTAGCTTGTTCAAAAGTAATTGCACTTGAAAATGTAATAAATGCAATAAATACAAAAAAATATTTTATCATCATATTATCTCTTTTTTTATAGTAGGATTTAATGTTGTGGTAATTTCATATGTAATTGTATCATGAATTCTTGCTAATTGTCTAACATCATCAAAAATACAAACTTCTTCATCTTGACTATTTATACTTAAATTATCCATTGATACTCTACCTAAAATTTCATATCCTTTTGGAGTGATATATTTATCTTTTTCATTAAGCCTTAAAAAACCATCTCCATATCCAACATCATAAGTTGATACTATCATATCTTTTTTCGCAAAATAACTTCCTCCATATCCAATTCTTTGACCTTTTTTTATCTCTCTTGTAGATATTTTTTGACCCCAAAATGACATCACAGGTTTTAATTTAGGATTATTAAAAATAGTATCAGTTTCTAAATAACCATAAGTTGCTATTCCAACTCTTGCAAAATCTTCATTAAAATCTTTTATTCTAAATAGTGCTGATGAGTTAGCTGAATGAAACTTTGGAACTGGTATTGAAAGTTTTTCACATATGTTTTTCACTTCTTGTTTTATTTGCTCAAAATTTGCTCTTTGCCAATAAAAATCTGTTGATAATTCATCGGCACATCTATAGTGTGTGAATAAACCTGTGAACTTTAAGTTTTGTTCACAAATCCCATAAATAGCCTCTTTAAGCTGGTTTTTATTTATGCCATTTCGATGCATTCCTGAATCAATTTTTAAATGAACCTTCGTATTTATGGGTAGTTTTTTAATTTGTTCTAAAGAGTTAACTGCTATGTGAAAAGTATGTGAATAAGTGCTGTTTTCTGTATCAGCTAAGATTAAGATATCCTCAAAAAAGTTATTAATCTTTAGTGCTTCTTCACAGGTTCTTACTACTGCTTTTTTTATTCCATATTCACTGGCAAGTTTTGCAATTTCTAATAAACCATGCCCATATGCATTGTCTTTTAACACAATTGCGACTTTTTCTATTCCTTTTGCTTGTTTTGAAATTAGATTTAGATTATGAAATAGATTTTCTCTGTTTAAAATTATTTTTGCCAATTTGTAGCCTTTAGTTATCTAATGTTTTAAAATAGTCAATTAATAAAGAAGCATCTTTTTTATTTAATACCACTTGAAGCTCATCATAAGAAGCATTTTTGATTTTTTCAAACTCTCCAAAATATAAAAGAAGTTTTTTAACTTTAGCTTCACCTATTCCTTTTATTTGAAGTAAAGATATTTTACTATCATCTTTTCTTTTTTGTTTTTTATGAAAGGAGATAGCAAATCTATGTGCTTCATCTCTTAGTCTTTGAATAAACTGTAATCTTTTATCACTTGGAAGTAAATCAACTCTTTTAATACTACTATTTTCTTCAAAATAGATTATATCTTTTGCACTTCCTTTTGCTCTATGTGCTTTAAAATCAAGTTTTTCTTTTGCTATTGCAATTATATCAAGATTTACTCCCACGGAGTTTCTTATATCAATAGCAAGTTTTAATAAAGTTTCTCCTCCATCAATAACCCAAATATCAGGTGCTGGATTTTTTTCAAAGCTTTGTACTCTTCTTATTAATGTTTCTTTCATTTGTGCATATTCATCTTTTGCTTCAAGATTATAGTGCCTATAATCTGTTTTTATAAATTTCTCTTCCCACGTAATCATTGCGCCAACTGTTGCTTGTCCCATCATATGTGAATTATCAAAGCATTCAAATCTATTTGGTGTATATGAAAGGTTTAATAACTCTTGTAGTTGTTTATAAATAGTAGTTGTACTACTATTTTGAAGTCTTAAAAGTTCATTACAGTTATTTATTGCAATTTTTATAATTTGTGTTTTCTTCCCTCTTTTTGGATGAATAATTGGAATATTTTTTTCAAATCTATCTTTTATAAACTCTTGAAGCTCTTCAATTTCTTGTGTTATTTCATCAGCTACAACTATCTCTTTTGGTAGTAGAGGAATTTCATTGTCATAGTAGTTAATTATTGCTCTTTTGTATGCTTCATTTAGATCTATGTCAAGCTCTTTTTGATTTATTTTTAAATAATCATGATTACTTGAAGCTAATTTGCCATCTCTAAAAAACATTCTTACTATTACGGCTTTTTCTTTTGATGCTTTTATTGCAAATAAATCTAGGTTATCATTACTTGCTAGATCCATTCCTGTGTGGATTTGAGATTTTTCAATTGTTTTTATTCTATCTCTAATTTTCATAGCTTCTTCAAATCTAAACTCTTCTGAGTATTGAAGCATTCTTTCATTTAATTTTTTAATTAACTTATTTTTATTGTAAATATACTCTAAGGCTTCATCAACTATTTTACTATACTCTTCTTTTGAAATTTTTCCAACACAAGGAGCATAACACTTTTTTATTTGATGAAAAAGACAAGCTTCTTTTCCTTTAATACAAGATTTTTTTTGCACTAAAGGAATTATCTCATAAATACTATCAAGCATATCTCTAGCACCAGTAGAATATGGACCAAAGTATTTGATATTTTTATCTTTTAAAACTCTTCTTGTTATCTCTAATCTTGGAAAATCCTCTTTATAATCAATAACAATATAAGGATATGTTTTATCATCTCTTAATAAAATATTATATTTTGGCTTAAGTTGTTTAATAAGCGAATTTTCAAGTATAAGTGCATCATGTTCATTTGGTACAATAATCCACTCTAAAGATTTTACTTCTGTTATCATTTTGTAAATTCTAGGACTTAATTTATCAGCTGGGGCTAAATTAGGAGTAAATTTAAAATATGATTTAACTCTATTTTTTAGTACCTTTGCTTTTCCTATATAAAGTAAGTGTCCATCTTTATTAAAGTACTGATAAACACCAGCACTATTTGGTAATTCTTTAAGTTTCTCTTCTAAGTTCATAAATGAATTTTATCCAAAAGTTTATACGCTTTTGTTTTAATGATAATTTATATAATAAGGTCTTACCATTATTTTTTGATTTCCAACTGGTTCAAAGCCTAAAATTTGTTTTGGAGTCATAATAGGTTTTATATCATTTTTATAAAATATCTTAAATCCTCCAATTGCTTTATCTATTTGAGTAGTTGCAGCATACAAACCATTATATATTTTAATTTTTACTTGTGCACTTCCATGACCATCTATATTGTATATTAGTTTTATATTATTATAGTTTTTTACTTGTTCTTTTTGTCTTAACATTCTTTTGTGAAACATATGAACTATTAATTTTTTTTCTTGATTTATATTATTTTTTTCTAAATATGTACTTATTAACTCTTGTGCTTCATTTAGTTGATTTGCAAATATATGTCCTATATATCTTCCTGGTGGATATCTTCTATGTTTTGGAATTTTAAATTCTGGATCAATTGCTAGATGAACATTTTCATATTTCAAATATTTTAATACAGGTTTTATTGCTTCATATGGAGTGTAAGTGCCAAGTTGCAAATCAATAATTACTAAAAAGTTCTCTTTTTGCGCTCTTTTTATATATTTTAAAACTGTTTTTTCACTCATTCCTAAAAGATAGTCATTTCTTCTTCCTGGATCTTTTGTTGCAAGTGAGTGTATTAAATGAAAAGCAAGTTTTACATCTAGTTTATTTTCTAATTCAGTATTAAAATATTTTTGTTTTTCTCTCATTTTTTTGATTAGTTCATCAAGGTTAGTCTCACCAAGTATTCCAAGTGTTGGACTATTTGGTCGTCCATAATAACCAATTAGTACTTCTTCTTTTTTTAAAACAGTATTAGCTTGATTTGTATTAGTTATATTTGCAAATATTTCTTGTGAAAATAAGATAAAAAGTAAACCTATTGTTATAAAAATTTTTTTCATATATTCTTTCTTTTAAATTATGTTTATATTTTGTGAAAGTATAATATAAAATCTTAAAAATTCAATTTAAGTAAAAGTAAATAGCTGTAAAAACAAACTTATAAATTTGCATTAAACCATAATTTGCATATATAAGAGTATATTTTTTTATATATTTTTAATTTTTCTATATCTTCTTTTTTTACTTTTTTAAAGTAGGTATTTAATAAAAGTTTTGTTTTTGTTTTATTTAATTTAAATTCAATACAAATAGTAGCCAAATCAAAGAAAATATCATTTATTCCAGCATATTCCCAATCAATTATAAAAATATCTTTTTTTGAAAAGATAATATTTTTGCAATTTAAGTCATGATGGCATAAAGCATAATTATTTTTATATTTTTTACTCTTTTTTAACTCTTTTTTTAGTTTAAATAATAGTTTTAAACTATTTTTATCTTTTAAGACTTTTTCATAATATTTAAGATCTTTAAAAAAGTTATATTTTTTTGATATGAGATTTATTTTATGGATTTTTTTTACTTTTTTTATCAAAACTCTTAGTTGAGTATTTTTAAGTCTATCTTTGTGTTCACCTTTTATATATTTTGAAATTAGTAAACTATTTTTTTTATCAAAATAGTATGGTTTTGCACTAATATTTTTATTGTAGGCTTTTTTTTGTGCTTGATATTCAAACTCTCTATTTATATTAACACTTTTATTTGAGTGAAAAACTCTTAGTACATAAATTTTTTTTTCTGTTTTTACAAGGTAGTTTGTATTGCAAAGACCTTGATTTTTAAGTAAATTTAAACTTATGACTTTTTTATTTTTAAAAAAATCGTGGCTTTTTAAAAAATCTATACTAATTTGTTTTTTCATATTCACTTTTCCAATTAGTAAATGCAACAATTGCAAGTATTGTATAAATTGCAAATAAAATAGCTGTTAGATAAAACTCTTTATTTAAATAAATATAAATAGATACTGTATCAATTACTATCCAGTAAATCCAGTTTTCTATTATTTTTTTTGTAAGTAAATAAGTGCTATATATTGCAAAAACAGTTGTAAAAGTATCAAGATATGCAAAATCTGCACTTGTATAATTTTGCATATAAAATCCAAGAATCAAAGAAAGAATTGATAATAAGATTACTATTTTTATATTTGCTTTAATACCAAATGAAGATATTTTTAACTCTTTATTCTCTTTTATATTTGAATATTTCCAAGAGTACCAACCATATATAGCCATAAGTAAATAATATGCATTTAAAAATGAGTCCATTAAAAGTGAAGCATCAAAGAAAATTATTGTATAAATTAAAGTACTAAAAAATGCTGCTACGAAGCACCAAACATTCTGTTTTATTGCTAAAAGAAGATATAAAATAGATAAAAACATAGCTATAGCTTCTAAAGAAGTTGTTGTTTTTGTTGTTTGAATTAGTGTATCAAAAAAAGTTTCTATGTTTTATCCTTTATAAAATTGAAAATATATCTAAACCTAGATAAAATTACACAATATGTAAGTATCATCTAATTAATGATAGTGTACATTACGAATTAAAAAAAACTATAGGAATACAATGAGTTTAGTAAAACAGACAGTTTACATTGCAAAGCAAAAAAAAGAGAATGATTTAAAAAAACTACTTTTTACTCACCTTCTAAATGTAAATAAAGTGCAAGGATGCAAAAACTATGAAGTTTATGAAGCAGATGATGATGAAACAGAGTTATTAGTTTTTGAAGAGTGGGATGATCAAGAGTACTATAATACATATACTCAAACTCAAGATTATAAAAACTTTAGTGAACAAAAAAAGAGTTTAATAAAAAGAGAAGAAGTTCTTCCAAATTTTTAAAGGTTAGATTTTGATAGAAAAAAAAGATATAGTAGAAGAGATACGCCAAGATTTAAGTAATAATAAAAAGTTAGATGAAATTTTAAAAGATTTAGAGTATGAAGCAAACTTAGCAAGATGGGCACATAGATTTTCTACAAATGAGTTTGATAAAAATATAAATTTATCAAGAAAACTTTTTCATTATGTATTATCAACTGCAAAAGATTATAGAGATTATGTAGATTTTGCATTTTATATTAGCAAAAAAGATGGATTAGAAGATAATAATTTAGCAAAAGAGGCTTATAAATTAGCAGTTACAAAAATCACACTACTTAGAGATTTGCGTACTGTTGCAGATATCTTAGCAAAAGAAAAAGACTCTTTTTATGATAAAGATATGGCAAAAAGTATTTATAGTGAAGCTATTGAAAAAGCTACAATTGTTTATGAGTATTTAACTATTGCTGAATCTTTAAGTGATAAAGAGTTACTAAATGATAAAAAATGGGCAAAAGAAGTTTATCAAGAGGCTATAAAGATTTCATCAACTGCTGATGAAATAGAAACAATTGCTCAATCAATAGCAAATGAAGATACTTTAGATGATGACAAATGGGCAAATGAAGTATTTGCTTTAAGCTCAAAATATAAAGATAATTAATTAAAAGGATTTGTTTTTTCAATGATTATATCATTGTGATTAACAAATCTATCACACTTTTTCCCTTCTAAAAAAATACAAATTTCTTGCCACTTCTTAGAATGACCCGCATTTTGTCTTGAAAAATCACCTAATAGAAACATTACTGCATGAGCATATTCATGGGGTAAAACAGAATCAATCATATAATCAACATTTTCTTTAAATCTATTTTTATTTAAATATATAACTACCTTTTCATCAAAGCTATATTTTGTTTTGCCAAAAAGATTACTTTTCATATCTTTTGATATTAAAATAGGTACATTATAGTTTATATTATATTTTTCTAAAGCAAGACTTTTTAAATATGTTCTTTTTTCTTCAATTTTTAAGATGGTCTCTTTGGCTAAAGGTTTTGTGTTAAATTGATAATCTTTATACCAAAGATATATTAGAAAAATAGCACTAATAGTAGTTAGGAATAAAAAAATATTAAATACTTTTTTTATCCCCATTGTTTAACCTATATGTTGAAAAAGCACATCTTTATAGTGGTTTAACTCTTGCATTAAACTATCATCACTGTTATTAATATCTGGATGATATTTTCTTGCTAACTCTTTATATCTTTTTTTTACTTCTTCTTTTGTTGGAGTATGACTAAATCCAAAAAACTCTTTTGCTTTTTCTACTTCACCAAGCCCTGGTCTTTGTGCAAATTGTTGATTGAAGTTATTAAAATCAAAGTCTCTAAAATCAAAATTTTGATTTGCACCTTGTCTAAAGTCACCTTGTGTATAAGTAAATTTAAATTCATTTGACATTTTTTTCAATTTTTTATAAATGAAAAAATACCCAAGTAAAAATATAGTTATGATAATTATTAAAAAAGTTCCAAAATTAGTAAAAATAAGATATAAAATAAATAATAAGATACTAACTCTTATTAGCCGATTGAAGATATATATAATTGTATTATTGTACATTTGTATTAAAAATTCCTTTGTTATTAAAAGTTTAATATTATAATATAAACATGTAAAATCTTTATAATAAAATATCAATTATACAAAAAGAATCGAATAAGTAAATAAAAGTAAAACTATTTTAATTGCTTTTTTAATATTTGTTTTATAAAAGTGTCCTGTTTTGTTTCATAACTACTCAAATAAAATAATACAATTGCTAATTTTTTCTTCATTTATTTTTATCATACAATTATCACATTTCTTTTTTATTATTTTAGTGAGTTCAAAGGAGAGTTATATGGACATTAGTACACAAGCACTATATGCTGCATTACCAATTTTTATTGCAGCTATATTATTAGTTGGTCTTAGGCTACCTGCAAAAAAGGCAATGCCTATAGTTTATATTGCTACAGCTTTAGTAGCTTTATTTGTTTGGGAAGTGACATTTAATAGAGTGTTAGCTTCAACAATTCAAGGTTTACTTATTACTATTGCAGTTTTATGGATTATTTTTGGTGCAATTTTACTTTTAAATACATTAAAACATTCAGGGGCAATTGGTGTAATTAGACAAGGTTTTAATAATATTAGTCCTGATAGAAGAGTACAGGTAATTATTATTGCATGGTTATTTGGTTCATTTATTGAAGGTGCTTCAGGTTTTGGTACACCAGCAGCAATAGCAGCACCATTGTTAGTAGCAATTGGTTTTCCAGCAATGGCAGCTGTTATGGTTGGGATGATGATTCAAAGTACGCCTGTATCATTTGGTGCAGTTGGAACACCTATTTTAATTGGAGTTAATAAGGGATTAGATAGTGCAAGTATTAGTGCTACTCTTGATTCATTAGGTTCAAACTGGGATACATATTTAAGACTTATTACATCAGAAGTTGCTATTGTTCATGCAATTACAGGAACACTTATTCCTTTATTTATGGTAATAATGCTAACAAGATTTTTTGGTAAAAATAGATCTTGGACAGAGGGTTTGAGTATTGTTCCTTTTGCCATTTTTGCAGGTGTTTCATTTACAATTCCATATGCTTTAACAGGTATTTTCTTAGGTGCTGAGTTCCCATCTTTAATTGGAGCATTAGTTGGACTTCCTATTGTTACATTTGCAGCAAAAAAAGGTTTTTTAATTCCAAAGAAATCTTGGGATTTTGCTCCAAAAGAAGAGTGGCCAGTTCATTGGGTAAGTAAATTAGAGTTAAAACTTGATGCAATGACAGTTAAAGTTCCTATGTCTTTAACAAAAGCTTGGTTACCATATATTTTAGTTGCTATAATTTTAGTTATTACAAGAGTTAGTGATGAAGCTAAAGCTTTTGTAAATTCAATTGTTATACCTTTTAAAGATATTTTAGGTGAGGGCTTAGGCTATACTATTTCTCCTTTATATCTTCCTGGTGGAATATTAGTATTTGTTGTTTTATTAACATATTTTCTTCATAGAATGGAGTTTAAAGAGTTAAAAGAAGCAGTTTCTGAATCTTCTAAAGTTATGTTAGGTGCTGGATTTGTTTTAATATTCACAATTCCACTTGTAAGAATTCTTATTAACTCAGGAATTAATGAATCAGGATTTGATTCTATGCCTGTTGCTATGGCAAATTTTGTTGCAACTTCTGTGGGAGATATATATCCTTTATTTGCACCAATGATAGGAGCTTTAGGAGCATTTATTGCAGGTAGTAATACAGTATCAAATATGATGTTAAGTCAGTTTCAATTTGGTGTTGCTGATGCTTTAGGTATTTCAACAGCTTTTATGATTGCTCTTCAAGCAGTTGGTGCAGCAGCTGGTAATATGATAGCTATTCACAATGTAGTCGCAGCTTCTGCTACTGTTGGATTACTAGATCAAGAGGGTGAAACTTTAAGACGAACGATTATTCCTACGCTTTATTATTGTTTAATTGCGGGTATATTAGGGCTTATTGGAATGTATGTACTAGGACTTACAGACCCACTTATGAAATAAAAGAGGAAATTTCCTCTTTTATTAAAAAATTATTTTTCACTAATTGACACAAATTTTTTTTTGAAGTATACTTAAGTTAAATAGTTTTAGGATATATCAAATGACAAAAACAATTAGTGTTTCAATGCGAACCAAAGTATTGATAATTTCTATATTTGTAGTTTTTTTTCTCGCAGTTGCTTCACTTATAGCTACAATCGTTACAGTAAATACAATTAATAAATCTAATATAGATGAATACAAGCATGATATTTATAAAAAAACAGAAATAGAGCTTCAAAATTATGTACAAGTGACTATTCAAACAATTGATTCATTTTATAAAAGAACACTTCCTTCTAAAATAAAGCAAGAAGTGAAAAATCACTTGACTCAAAGAATGGATTTTCTTTTTTCTATACTAGAAGAAAATTATAAAATATACAAAAATAGTATGTCTAAAGAAGAGTTAAAACATAACTTGATCAAAATAATTAAGTCTGCAAAATATGCTAACAGTGGATATTTTTGGGTAAATGATTTTGATGCAGTAATGATTATGCATCCAATCTTAGAAGAGTTAAATAATAAAAATCTAATGAATCAAAAAGATGAGAATGGAAAAGAACTATTTAAAGCTTTTGTTACTGTTTCAAAAAAACAAGGCTCTGGCTTTGTTGATTATTTGTGGCCAAAACCTGGTTTGAAAAAAGCAGAAGAAAAGATATCATATGTGAAAGTTTTTGAACCTTTTAATTGGATAATTGGAACAGGAGATTATGTACAAGAGGTTACAAAAAAAATAAAAAAAGATGCAATAAAAACAATATCTGAAATAAGATATGGTAACAATGGATATTTTTGGATAAATAATAGTAAATCAAAAATGATAAGCCATCCAATTTTTAAAGAGTTAAATGGTAAAAATCTCTCAACTTTTCAAGATGAAAATAAACAATATATTTTCAATGAGTTTGTAACTATTGCAAATGAAAAGAAAGAGGGTGGTGTTGTTCTTTACTTATGGCCAAAACCAGGTGAGCAAAAAGCAAAACCAAAATTTTCATATGTTCAAAAATTTGAACCTTGGGATTGGATAATTGGAACAGGTGCATATGTTGATGAAATTGAATTAAAAATCAAAAATATGGAAGAAAAATCAGAGAAGAGTTTACAAACAATTACAATTATAAGTGCAATTATATTTGTTATAGTTTTAGTAATTTTATCACTAATAACTTTAACTTTATCTACTAAAAGAGATGCTAAAAATTATGAGGAAGAGTATTTGTAAATTTGTTATAAAATTGAAAAAAATATTGTATAATTCCAAAAATTAAAGTATAAATGCGTTATAGTGATAATTAGTATAGAAAAGATTTAATAATGGGGGGTTTATGGATAAAGAAGAGTTTGACAAAGCTGTTGATTTATTTGGGATATTAACCAAAATCTCAAAAAAAGAGTTAAAGCAAAAGTATTTGAAACTTTCAAAAAAATATCATCCAGATACTTCAACAGGTTCACAAGAGAAATTTCAAGAACTTAAAGAAGCTTATGAGCTTTTATTAAAGTATATTGATAATTATAAATTTAGTTTTGAAGAAGAAGAGTTTAAGCAGCAATATCCTGCTTTTACCAATTATAAAAATTGGAATATTTAGACTTAGGAGTTTAAAATGTATGATGAAAAACAGATAAAAGATATTGTTCTTAGCACACTAGTTGCTGATTCTTTATGTTTAGTAACACATTGGGTTTATGATGAAAAACAATTAAAAAGTTTAAATATTGATTGGAGTAAATTAAACGCACCATATTCAATATGGCACAAAGGTAAGAGTGCAGGTGAGTTTACTCACTATGGAGATCAAACTTATTGGTTATATGAGTATTTAAAAGATAAAGAAAAATTTGATGTAAAAGAGTATGCCTTATATTGGTTAGAAAAAATAGAATCATATAATGGATATATAGATTCAGCTACAAGAAATAGTATTGAGCCTTTAAGTAAAGGTTTATTAAATGGTTCTGAATCTAGTGATTTATCAATTGTTGGAAGAATGTCACCATTATTAATGGTTAGTAAAACTAAAAAAGAGTTTTTAGATAATGTACAAAACTTTGTTTGTCTTACACATAATAGTTCTGAATGTAAAAATGCAAGTATGTTTTTTGCTAAATTACTATTAAAAGTATTAGATAAACAAGATATTGAAAGTTCAATATTAGAGTTAAAAACTCAATCAAGTGAAGATATTAAAATTTATATTGATAAAGCAATAAAATCAAAAGATAAAGATACTTTTGATGTAATAAGAGAGTTTGGTCCAGCATGTGCCACAAGTGAAGGCTTTGCATCTGTATTACACTTACTTTTAAAGTATAAAGATTTAAAAGAGTTATTAATACAAAATGCAAAAGCTGGTGGCGATTCAAGTGCTAGAGGAATGCTTGCAGTTATGATTTTTACTGCAAAATATGGATTGCAAAATATCCCACAATCATGGTTAAAAATAAAGGTTATAATATAAGATGAAAAGAATTTCAAATTTTTATAAAGATAAACTTTATATTGAAATAGTTGTAGCAACAATTCTTTTTATTATTGCTATTGCTATGGATAGATTAATGGATTTTATTATTTATATGCTTTATTTTATTATTTTTCTTGAAATAGTAAGGACTGTTATTAATTTTATTAGAGAACAAAAAGTTGTATTAAGTATTCTTGTTGATGCTTTTATTATTTTAACATTAAGAGAGCTTATTTTAAATGTTGTAAAGGTAAATAAAGAAGACTTAACATCTTTTGATGCATTGTTTTCTAGTCCTGTTAATTTTAATATAATGATTTTATCAGGAGTTATAGTATTTCTATTTTTTATAAGATATTTATCTATTAAAACTGCTCCTCAAACTGTTTTACCAGAAAGTAATGAAAAAAAGGTCTAAAATTAGACCTTTTTTTATTTAATCATAATCTTTTTTCTAAACAATAAATTTTTAAAAACTAATTTTTCTTTAATACTTCCTTTTAAATACCATAAAATAGGACTTATTTGTTTTTTTATATTTTATAATTTAAAAAAATTTAAAAATTTTTTATATTTTTATGAAAAAACTAGTAGAAAATACAGTTTTTTATAGTATAATCTTCTTACTAATATTTTTAATGTTCCTAGTACAGACTATATGTATATTCCCAAATATAAATAAGGTATGTAAAAGGCTCGTTAATTATATAACAATAAAAGGAAAAGAAAAAATGCAAATTTACGTTGGGAATATGTCTTATCAGACTACAGAAGAGAGTTTAAGAGCTTTATTTGCTCAGTATGGAGAAGTTAGTTCTGTAAAGATTATTACTGATAGAGAAACTGGAAGAGCTAAAGGTTTTGGATTTATCGGTATGGAAGATAATAGTGCTGGACAAAGTGCTATTGAAGAATTAAATGGAACAGAATTTGAGGGAAGAACTCTTAAAATCAATGAGGCTAAACCAAGAGAAGAAAGACCAAAAAGAAACTTTAATAGTAGATTTTAGTCTAAACTATTATTTTAAAGCTTACAGTCTTTAAAGTACAAAGGGAATGAAGTTAATCTTCATTCCCTTTTTTTATAGCTTTAATTCAAGTGCAATTGGACAATGGTCACTTCCCATATAATCATCCAAAATATAGGCATTTTTGATATTATCTTTTAAGTCTTCACTTACATAAAAATAATCAATTCTCCAGCCAACATTATTTGCTCTAGCATTTGCTCTATAACTCCACCAGCTATATTTATCTTTGATATCGCCATTTATATATCTAAATGTATCAATATATCCATGGTTTAAAAACTTTGTAATCCAATCTCTTTCCATTGGTAAAAAACCAGATTTTTTCTCATTTGCCTTAGGTCTTGCAATATCAATTTCTGTATGAGCTGTATTAACATCGCCACAAATAACTAAAGAAAAGTTTTCTTTTTTTAAGTTTTCACAATGTTCTAAAAATCTATCATAAAACTGCATTTTATACTCAAGCCTGTCATCATTACTTTGACCATTTGGAAAATATACATTAAAAAATGCAATTTTTTTACCATCAAAATTAAAGTGTGCTTCGTTTATTCTACCCTCTTTTAAAATATCAACATTAAGTGTATTATCACTAAATATAGGCTCAATATCACTATAAAGAGCAGTTCCTGAACGACCTTTAATACTGCAAGGGTTAATATGTTTAAAATTAAACTCTTTGTCAAAAATAGTTTTTGGAATTTGATTCTCTTCTGCTTTAATTTCTTGAAGACCTAATACATGAATATTATCATTGTCAATCCACTTTAAAGCTTCTTTTTTGTCTACTGCTCTAATTCCATTTACATTCCATGAAATAAACTTATATGTTTGCATATTTTATTAATCCTTTTTCTTTTTTTGTTTACTTTGTTTTTCTTCTTTATTTTTTGTTTCTTTTTTCTGTTCTTTTAAGTTGTCAAATGAATTATGAAAAGATGATTTAGTAAAATCTTTTTTTTCTTTTCCTATTAAAGAATCACCTTTTCCACCATGCATATCTATTTTGCCATAATTATTAGCAAAACCAATAGTAATTATACTAAGGGTTAAAAGTATCAATTTTTTCATTTTTTCTTTTCCTTAAATTTTTAAATATTCCAAAGATTGTAATAGCAATCCAAAATACCTCAATTATAAAAGAACCAAGATTAAAATGAACACATAGTGAAATAAGTAATAATATAGCACCAACTAAATTTAATAATTGATATTGAATTGAGTGTATATCATATTTGTTTAATTGCAAAAATAAATAACCAGTTACTACAAATGCCATTCCTACAAAGCCTATCCATTGGAAAATATCCATTTTCTACCTTTTTTAAATTTATATAAAATAATATTATTAATACAAAAAAATCTACTGTAAATAAAAAATAGTTTTCTATAATACAAAATATTTTTATTTAGGATTTTTTTGAAACTTGTAATTTTACTCTTTTTTGCTTTATTAAATTTAAATGCAGATTCTTCTTTTAATAAAATAAATATGAACGCAAATTTTTATATTTATCAAGGTGAAAAGAAATCTGAGAATTTGAATTTTGTCTATGATTTTTATATTTATCACAATATTAAAGATGAGTTTAGATCTGATTTGTATTGTTTTTTTGCTTCAAAAAAAAACATGAAATTAAATTTTGACAATAAATCAAAATACAAAATATGCTTAAATAATAAAAATAAGATTTTTGTGTATATACTAAATAAATCAAATAGATACACAAAAAGTAAAGAATTTAATGCCACTATTAATAATATATCCCTTTATATAAAAGGAAATAGACAAACTTGCAATAAAACTGCAACTACTTATGCTTTACTACATACAAATATAAATAAATGTTTGAAAAATATAAATAATAAATCTTAGATTTTATGATTTTTTAAATGGAAGCGTTTCTGTTTTATCAATAACAGAGTTAACAAGAGCAGGGCAGTTGATATATGTACGAACATATGAACCTTTTGAAATATATCTTACCCTTGGAGTTTTTTATTTTGTAATGACATATTCAATATCAATTATTTCTAAAAAACTTGAAAAAAAGCTATATTATAATACTTAAGAATATAAAATATAAATTTTAGTTTTTAAAGCTATTTTATTTATAAGTGAGTTTTTGTTATTTTATTTTCTATTTTTTAGAAAGTGAATAAGTATGACAACAGAGATTTTTTTAGGAATAATTACATTTTTTACATCAACAATTGCAGGTGTTGTTGGACTTGGTGGAGGTATGATTTTAATAGCAATCTTACCATCTTTTTTACCTGTAAATGCTTTGATTCCTGTACATGGCTTAACACAAATGTCTAGTAATTTTAGTAGAGCCGTTTTTGGATATAAAGATGTGCAATATCAAGTTATACCAAAATTTATTCTAGGCTCACTTTTAGGAACTGCACTTATTTCAAGTGTAATTTATTATATCTCTTTAGATTATGTACCTCTTTTTATTGGTGTATATATTCTTCTTTCTTTATGGTCTACAAAATTTAATGAAAAAATAAAAAGATTTGAAAGTTATTTTATAATAGGTTTTTTTCAAACAGGTCTTTCTCTTGTTGTTGGTGCAACAGGACCTTTGACTATGACTTTACTTTATAAAGATTTTGAGAAAAAAGATGAAGTTGTTGCAACAGCTGCTGCACTTATGGGCATTACTCATATTTTTAAGGTTTTTGTATTTATCTTTTTTGGTTTTGCATTTTTTGAGTATCTTTGGTTACTTGTTTTTATGATTATTGGAGCAGTTGCAGGAAGTTATGCAGGTACAAAATTAAGAAATAAAATTGATGGTAAAAAATTCAGATCTTTACTTAAAATACTATTATCAATCTTAGCAATTAAAGTAATTGTTTCAGTTTTTATTTAATATTAGATATAATAAGAAATAATAAAATAAAAGGACAAAAACATGTTTGTTAAATTAAATGATAGAGTTTACTTAAATCTAACAAGAATTACTAGAATAAAAATTGATCAAGTAGAAGATGGAATAAGAATTAGATTTTATGAAGGTCAAGACCAAGTTGCAAAATCACAAAAATTTGCTTCTATTGAAGAAGCAGATCAATGGCTTGAAAAGTTTTTAAAAATAGAAAAATAATACAATAAGAGGTTTTTCCTCTTATTGATTTGTAGGGTCGTTAAATACTCTTGTACTTAGTTCTTTATCTATTGTATATAATCCATATCCATTATCTCCTACAAGTTTAATATGGTCAATAATCTCTTTTACTGTTGCTTCTTCTTCAACTTGTTCTGTTACGTACCATTGAAGTAAGCTATATGTAGCATGATCTTTATCTTTCATCGCTAAATCACTTAAAATATTTAAATTTTTAGTCATTTTTTGTTCATGTGCTAATGATTTTTTAAATACATCAAGTAAAGATTTATATTCAACTTTAACTTCATCAATTGCTGGAAGTTTTATTTCTACATCTTGGTCTTCAAGATATTTGAAAAGCTTCATTCCATGAGCAACTTCTTCTTGATATTGAATTAAAAACCAATTTGATGCACCATTAAAACCCTCTTTTGAACAGTATGCACTCATACCAAGATAGATATATGCAGAGTGATACTCTTTGTTAAGTTGTTCAATTAATGCCTCTTGTAAATCCTTACTAATCATGTTGTCTCCTTTTTTTAATTATATTAATTATAACAAGTAATAGTAATATACTTGTTTAAAACTAACATAACAAAACTTTAGATAAAATCACAAAATTTAAAATACAACTGGTTCCCTTTTTGTTGGGGAACAATAAAAAGGATATTTTTTTATGGCAATTTATACATGTGGACACACAACTCCTGATTCAGACTCAATATGTTCGGCTATCTCTTTAGCATATTTATTAAATAAAATAGGGCGTGAGGCAATTCCAGCACGACAAGGACCAGTTTCGCCTGAAACTCAATTTATTTTAAATAGATTTGGTTTTGAAGCACCAGAACTTAAAACAGAGTTTGCTGGTGAAGAGATTTTTATTACTGATTATTCAGATAGAGGTCAAGCTCCAAAAGATATTGATGAGGCTACTATTGTTGGTATTGTTGATCATCATAAATTAGGAGATTTAACTACTTCAACACCACTTGAATGTTGGATTAGACCTGTTGGTTGTACTAACACAATTGTAAAAGAGATGTATGATTATCATGGTGTAGAAATTCCTGCAAATATTGCTGGTGTTATGCTTTGTGCTATTTTAAGTGATACTGTTATTTTTAAATCACCAACATGTACAGATATTGATATTAAAATAGTTAGAGAACTTGCACAAATTGCTGGTGTTGAAGACTTTGGTGCATTGGGTATGGAGATGTTTAAAGTAAAATCAGCAGTTGATGGAGTTCCTGTAAGAGAACTTATTTTAAGAGATTACAAGCCATTTGATATGCATGGAAGTGCTGTTGGTATTGGACAACTTGAAGTTGTTGATTTGGCAATTTTTGATAATGTAAAAGATAAATTACAAGCTGATTTAGATGCGATTAGAGTTGAAAATGATTTACATACTGCTTGTTTACTTTTAACTGATATTATGAAAGAGGGTTCTGAAGTACTTGTTTCATCAGAAGATACATCTGTATTTGAAAAAGCATTTGATGTAAAACTAGAAGATGGAAAAGTTTGGTTAGACGGTTGTCTTTCAAGAAAAAAACAAATTATTCCTTTTTTAGAACCAGCATTTGCATAAATAAAAAGATAGCTTAATTGCTATCTTTTTATTGAAGAGCTAGATTTTACTTTTTAGTTGTAAAAAGTAAGTAGAGTAGTTGATGAAGGCAAAGCTTTTTTACAGTTAGATATTTGTTTTCTGCCTTGTCTGTATACATTTTTTCGTTCGAGAAAACTCATAAAGAGTGCACTTAGTACTCTTCTTAACGCTCAAACATTCGGGGGTAACTGAAAATAAACATATAGCTTCTAGCTTCATTAAAGTTTACACTACCATTTGTGAGTTTATTAAATAGAAGTTACAAGTTTAAATAAATCAAAAAGTGAGAGAGCTAAAAGAGCTTTGAAGCCTTTGGTGTTTTTTTAAGAGAGCATGTGGGTAGTTGAATAATATTTAAATGATACAAAGAGTTTTAAAATGACTTTTAACTTTACCGAGACAGTTTAACTGTCCGGTTCTAAACTTTGTTATTTAAATTATTTATGCTACATCATTGTACAAATCAATTAATTTTGATTGCAATTCAGTAAATTCTATATTATTTGGGAATTCATAATTTAACCCAACTTTTAAAACATATAAAAAATCATCTTTTGAATAGATATTATTATGTATTTGGATTGAATTACTTTTTGCCAACAAACATATTAGCTGATAATCTTTATTAATAAGTCTAGTATTATTTGGATGAGCCTTAGTGCTATGTTGTGTAGCAGTTAAAAGAATTAAATTTTCAATGTACGATTCAATTTGTGGGAATTCTGATTTCATAAATATATGGTGTACTTGTGTTGCTTCACCAACTGCTAATATATCATCTATTTCACTTATTGGAGAATGTAGTTTTCTTACAATTGATATTGCTTTGTTAATAGAATATTTGATATATGCATTTTTTGATTTCTGAAATTCTAGTTTAGCCCTAGTTTCATATTCTTCTCTTGTTTCAGTTCTTTTTTTCTTAATATCTCGCCAATTTTCTCTGTTATACATTAATTCATTTAATAATATAATACCTCTTGAGAAAAAACCTTTTCTTGTGCCGTGAAGTTTTCTTTTAAATGAAAGGGGATTAATAATTTTTGTAAATATTCTGCTAATATCTTTTTTATCATTAGTGGGAGTGTTATTTTGAATAAATTCAATATATTTACTTTTTAAAGTATTAAATGTACTTTTAGTATTTTTTGTAAAAAAATCTTGAAATAAGTACCAAATATCACTTTCTTTCAGTATCTTTTCTAAGTAAATATTTAAAAACTCTAAAGAATGTTTTTCTTTTACAGATAAATATTCAAGTATCTCTTTATTCTTCAAACTAAAATATAATGTATTTCCTTTACCACTTTTTTTATTTTCAGATAAAATTTGTGCATATGATAGCATTTTTAAAGGTTGATGAAAAAACTTATTATACTCGCTAATTGCATTTTGATCCATTAAATCAGGTTTTCCAAAGATATCTTTCACATTTTCGTTCGAATATTCAAAGTACCAAATATCTTTAGATGTGAACTCAATAGCATCATTTTGCTTTGTATTTAGGTATTTTAAAACACAATCAGCAACAATACATAAAACATCTGGAGTGACTTTTTGATCCATAAATCTATTACTTTTTGTTTTCCTAATATCAAAATCAAATTTATTTAGATATTCAATAATAGTATTTTTCATCTATGCTTCCTTTAATAATCCAAAAAATTTTACAGAATTATTATCAATATTTAGTGACCTTGTCCCTCTATTTCTAGCTATCTTATAATATTCCGTAAACTCTTTACTGCTATAATATTCTAAATGTTTATGTGTCACATTTATATTGTTTTTAGGTTTTAAAAGTGCAACAGAACCATCTGTTATTGTATTTCTTGGTAAAAATGTTGCTCTTGGATAATAAGTTAAATTTGGTACTAGAACTATATCATTTTGATTTAAAAATTTTGAAACTACAAAACTATCAATATCATTTATAAAACAATCATAATTTTCTATGTTTTTGATATTATTATTATCAATATTTCTTGACTTTAAAACTCTAATTTTACCTTTGCTTAGAGTGTGTTTTTTTGTAATTTGTCTATCTCTAAAGCTTTCAAAAATATCTAATTTCATTTTAGCTACTATAGCATCAAAGAAACTATTTCTATATATTAACCAATAAGGAAAATCTTTAGAAAATATGTAATCTTTAAGTTGATACTCTATACTATTTGTAATATAACTTTCAATTTTAATTTTTTTTAATTTATCTTTTTTATAAGTATCAAATAAAAAACTAATAGTTTCAATTTTTACGCCTTTAAATGCTTTTTCACCATAATCAGTTAATGAGTGTAAATTTACATTTTCCAATAAATCTCTTGTTTGGTTAAATTCAGGAGCATTTATTAAGCTTTTTGGAACTATTAAAGCCACATATTTTGAAAGTTTAATTGTTTTTTCTATAAAAAATGAAAATAGATTATTAGTATTTGTATTTTTGACATTTAGTTTGTACTTGTTTAGTAAGTTTTTATTGTTTACTATTTTTCCATAAGGTGGATTTCCTATAATTAAATCGTAAGTTATATTGCTTTCCCACAGTAAAAAATCTGAATGAATAAAGTTTATAGTGAAATTTTTAGGTATTTTTGTTTTTGATAATAATACTTTTAATGTATCTAATGAATCTTTATCAATATCAATAACATCTAAAATAACATCTTGAATATCTTTATACTTTTTAAATAATAAGGGTAAAAAGTTTCCAATCCCTACTGATGGTTCCAATATTTTTAAACTCTTTTTAGTTTTAAAACTAGGTAATTTATTGATAACATTAAACACTATATCTTCTCTTGTAAAATATGCTTTAGTTTCAGTTCTTTTTATATTTGAAAGTTCTGCAATATTATAAAGAATATTTATATCATACTTATGTTCATTATTTAATATAAAAGATCTTAATGCATCCATATTTTCAAGGTTATATTTTTGTATTATTCTATTTATCTCATTTATAGATAACACTTTGTGTTTTAAAGCTTTTTTTATATTAGATGCAATTTGTTCAAAAATTTTAGTTGGAACAGCTTCACCTATGCAATGTCTTATATTTAACTCTTCTTGTTTTAGGTACTTTCTTTTTTCTTCTATAGATAGATTATTAAGTGTATCAAAATTTATACTTGACCACCTAAAATTATTTGGTATTGTCATCATATACATTAACTCTCTAATGCTAAATACTCTGTCATCAGATGGATGAATTGTACTTTGACTAGCTAAAATATCATTTCTTGTATGAATACACGGCGCAACTCTATCCCAATACCATCTTGAATATTTATCGCCATTTTTATTTTTGTTATATATTACTTCTCCATTAACAATTCTATGAGGTTTTTTTAATGGATCTTTATTGTCAAAGGCAGATTCTCCCTCTTTTATATCTCTTATCCAAGGTAACATTTTAGTATCAAAACTTCGATAAGAATGATAAATATCGTTATCATATATTTCCCCCATAATCTTTAATGATGGCAAATCGCCAATTAATGCTTTTAAAGTTTTTGCATTTTGTTCTTTTGGGAAAAGTTGATAAGGACTAATATTAATTAAGTCTTTTCTAACACCTATTACTAAAGTTCTTGTTCTACTTGATTGCGCACCATACTCTTTAAAATTAATTACTTTAGATAAAATATTATAATCACCTGATAAGTTTAACTCAATAGAGCTACCAATTGGTTTGTCAATATTATCTATATCCGTACAAATAGTGCTTAGAAATGATCTTACATTTTCAAAAATGAAAAATTTAGGCTTAATCTTATTAACAATTTTAATAGACTCAACAACAAGTGAATTTCTTTTTGTTTCATTGTTCTTTTTATGGTTTGCTACTGACATACCTTGGCAAGGAGGCGTAGCAACTAATACATCTAAGTCATTTATATTATTATTATCTAATTCTTTATAGATTTTATCTTGTATCTCTTTTGTTGCTAAGTCACCTTGTATATAACCACTATTAAATTCACATTTGTCATTGTATTGCTGTATTTTTATTCTTTTTTCTAAATATTCATTAGTTGCTATACATTTAAAGCCTTGTTGTTTAAATCCAAAACAACCAATTCCAGCACTACTAAAAAGTGAAATGTAAGTTAAATCTTTTATATTTATTCCTTGTGTATTATTAATATAATCAAATAGACTAGGTGTTTGCATAATACTTCCTCATTGCATTTTAAAAAAGAATAGCATTTTATTTCTAGTTTATTCAAAAATATGTCATTTTGTAATTATATCTATATAATTATAGCTTTGTATATTTATTTTATCTAAAATTTAATTTGAATTTTATTATCTCTATAAATTAAACTTGCATTTGCATAAATAAAAAGATAGCTTAATTGCTATCTTTTTATCTTTTTTAATTTGTCATCATATTTAGAGATTTAAATCTATTTTATTTGATGCAAATTGATGAATTAAGACTTGGATAAGGTTCTGGTAAGGTATACCATTTTCTAAAGCTTTCTTCTTAAGTTCATAAATATCATTTTCATTAACTCTTATAGATATAGCTTTTTTCTTTTGGTGTTTAACATAAGACTGTAGTTCTAATAATCTTTCATCAATATTTTTTTTACTTTTCCATTCACCATTTTCAACACTTTGCAAAATATCTTGTTCATATTCATCTAAATTAGTCATTTTGAGACTCCTTTATTATATTTCTTGTTCATTTGTCTTGAAGGAATAATTGTTTTTAAAAATATCGAAGTATCATCTTCAACATACGGGACTAAATATACATAATCTTTTATTTCAATTAAAATAATAAAGATATTTTGATTAGGATATTTTTCTTTATTTGGATGCTCAATATCATCCAGTAACTTACCACTTTCAAGTGCCAATATCACATCTTCAAAACTTATATCTCTTTGTTCTTTTAAAAATTCGTTTTTTTTAAAACTATATCGTATGCTTTTATTTTTAATCACTATTAAATACCTTTTTATATATACAATGTATTTTATTATAATCAAAGAAACATGTCAAGTTTATTTTTTCTATGTTTTGTTAAGTCTATTAACACTGCAATATTCAATTTTTAAGTAGGTTTTTTAGTTTATTTTCTAAAGTTTCTATATCATATGATGTTGCTAAAATCTTTTTATTTTTAATTGCTTTATCATATAAATCTATTAGCTCTATAATATCTTCTTCAAATAATATATTTTTTTGTTTAGCATTATCTATAGTTTGAACTATTTTGTTTATAAGCAACCAAGATTTAATATTAGATACCCGTTCTATTAAAAAAAATGATTGTGCATTTGGTACTCTTCTTAACGCTCAAAAAGTTTCGGGCGTAAGTGAAAATAAACATATAGCTTCTAGCTTCATCAAAGTTTGGGAAGAAAAAAAGTTTAAACTATCATTTGTGAATTTATTAAATAGAAGTCATAAGTTTAAATAAATCAAAAAGTGAGAGAGCTAAAAGAGCTTTGAAGCCTTTGGTGTTTTTTTAAGAGAGTATAGCTTATTCATGCAAAATGAAAGAGTGTGGGTAGTTGAATAATATTTAAATGATACAAAGAGTTTTAAAATGATATTTATGTTCAATTATAGGCAATCTTATTCACTGTTATTATTTGTTAAATGCTCCTAAATTATTTAAAATTTCAACCAAAACATGAACTCTAGTAGAGGGATTGTCTTCTTCTGGAGTATGAGAAATTCCATAAGTGTCTAAGAGTTTTTTTGCATTATTAATGGCTGATTTTTGTCTATTAAATAAAGTTTCAAAAATCATTTTTGTATAGTTTTCTTCTTTAATATTATCTTTATTTAATTTGAAAAATTTATATGGCTCAACTTTTTTTAACTCTTCGATAACTTTTTTGATAATTTCATCTCTTAAAATTGCAGTATCTCTATAATTAAAATGTAATAAATACCATAATTCAAAAGAATCATTGCTATATGCAACTTCGATATTTAAGTGTTTTTTTTTGCTTTTTGCATTTTTTAGCGCATTATTAAAATCTTCTTTTTTATGTCCACCACCATTTACCCTTTCCTTATCTCTATCTATTACAATCCATTTGTGCTCAAAATCAGTATATTTCTTATTATTTTCGTCTGAATAATTTTTTAAGTCTTCTAATACTCCCGTAGGATTTGTATGTTTATGTTTTGCAATAACAAAAGAGTCTTGTGTGATTTTTTTTTCTTCAATAAGTTTATCTATGATTTTTTGAAAGTACATTGGTGATGATACACTATCTTCACAGGCTATAATAACATCTGGTACAGTAATTTTATTATTAGTTTTTCTTTGGAAATCTTTTTTTTCTAATTCTTTCTTTTTGTTATGCAGTTTGTCTCCACCTCTTCTTCTACCCATGATAATTCCTAAAACTCAAATTTTCCAAGATATGGAATAGCTCCATATTTACCATGAATGTATTGTTTTTCAAAGTCTTCATTTTTTCTTACATTTTTAAATTGTGCCAATGAATATAAATCAGTTGAACCGAATTTATCTTTTTCACTTAGCCAAATTTGATCTCTTCTAAAAATAGTTTTTTTCAAAAGATTTGTATCATGTGTTGCAAAAATCAATTGAGCATTATTTTTATTTATATTTTCATCATGAAAAAGTTTAATTAAATGTTGTGTTAATATAGGATGTAAACTTGCATCTAATTCATCAATAATTAAAATTTTTCCATTTTCTAAGGTATCTAAAATAGGTGCAGACATGGCAAAAAACTTTCTAGTGCCTTTTGACTCTTCTTTTTCTAATTCAAAGATAACATTGTCTATTACCTTGCCATTATTGTCAAATTTTTGATGTAGTGTATTTAAAGTAATCGATTTAAATCCTCCTTCTTTAACCATTTCATCTTTTATAAACTCAGGCAATTGTAATTTTTCAATAACTTCTAATGGTACATCTTCTTCCTCAACTTGAATATCATCAATCCCAATATCAGCTGTTTTTACAAGATTTATAATTTTTTCTTTAAAGTCTTCATTTTCCATTTTTTTCATTGTAAAATTAATATATCCATTATGATTCATGCCATCAATCATATTAAATCTATTAAACCAATTTAGTATAGCTTTTGAAATCTCTCCATTTTCCTGATCACATTTCCAAATAAAAAGTTGATTAGTAGATACATTGATTTTTTCATCTTTTTTATTAAAAAAACTATAACCCTCTACAAATTTGTTTGGATTAACATATTCTTTTTCTTCTAAATCTCGATAAAATAATTTAGCTTCTTTTCCTTTTTCATCAGCGTATAACCATTCGGAATAGACTAATTTATTATCAATTTCAAAACCATATCGATATTTAATATCCTTAATAAAAAATACAGTTTCAAAGCTACTTGATGAATCTTCAGTTTCGGTAGATAATCGAAAAGGTTCATGTGGAAGTTTATCCGTTGATTGAATGATTTTATATTTATTTAATACAAATCTACTCATAAATGCCATTGCTCTTAAAAAATTACTTTTACCACTTGCATTTGCACCATAGAGAATGGCACTTTTCAATAAATTGTATTTTCTTTTTTCAAAGCTATTACCTTCATCTTTTGAAGAAGTAAGCATACTAAATTTAACAGTATCTTTAATTGACTTAAAATTATTTACTGTGAATTCTACTAACATAATATATCCAAATTATTAAATTTTAGTAATTTTATCATAATAAACTTCATTTTTGCATAAAATATACAAAAATGCAAGTAAAAATAACAACCTAACTATTTATCAAACACATATTTTATATAAAAGACCCTTAACTCATATAAAAGATTTTTTTAATTATACGATATTTTATTTTGACTTGCTAGTAAGGCTGCGCTAAGTTGGTATAAAATTCTTGCGCCGACGTTTTCATCCCAGTCATTTTTGCTAACTCCTACTTCACATAAATCAAATCCTATTATATTTCTACCGCTTTTTACTACCATAAAAATAAGATGTTCTAATTGGCTATATCTAAGTCCTCCTGGAACTGGTGTTCCTGTATTTGGGCAGTTAAGTGGTTCTAATCCATCAATATCAATAGATAAATATACATTTTGTGGAAGTTGCTCAATAAAAGGAAAATATACCTCTTCTAGTGACTTTCCACATGCAAGTTTTTCTTGCATATGTGTATCATATAAACAATCAGCTTTTTTCCCATACTCTTTCATTCTTAAAGCCTCTTCGCTACTATAATCTCTAATTCCTATTTGAATAAGATTTGAGATTTTGTCACATTCATTCATAACATTATAAAAAATAGAGGCGTGAGAATAGGTAAAGCCCTCATATGCTTTTCTTAAATCATGGTGTGCATCAACATGCAATATTCCAAAGGCTTCATCTTGAGTGTCATTTAAAGCTTTGATAAGTCCAAGTGGACAAGAGTGATCACCACCTACAACTGCTACAAATTTCCCTTTTTTGATTTGTTTGATTGATTTTTTATAAACAGAGTCATTTAAGGTTTTAGAAGCTTCATTTACAAAGTTTAATGCTTTTTTCTTTGTAGTTCCTTTTTCAAGTGCTTGAATTACTTTCAAAGCTTTTTTTCTAGCTTTATTACTTAGTTTTAATAAATTTTTATCAGTTTCAAGCATAGCAATTCCAGCAGTATAAGGCTTAATATAGTGATATGTTTCCACATCAAGTTGATGACTTGAAATTTTTATAGCATCAGGTGCTTTTGCTGTTCCTTGTCCAAATGAAACTGTTGCTTCCCAAGGAACAGGAAGTAAAATCAAACTAGCTTCTTTGGGATCTAATCTTCCACCAATAAATCCATCATCTTCCATTGGAGGTAAGCCCAATTCCAATACTTTTATCTCTTCTTCTAAAGTTCTATAAGACATCAATTTCTCCTATTAAATTATCTATTCTATTAAATTTTACTTTCAGCCCAATCAGAAAAACTTGGATGACTTAATTTGGCAATTTTAGTTAACTCTTCTGGATTTATATGTTTAATACCAAAGTGCTCATTTACTAGTTTTTTTAAAAGAGTCCAATTTAAATCTTTTTTCTCTTTTGAATTAGGCTCTATCCATGAGCCACTAAAAAATAAAAAGCCTGAAGCCATTTGTTTAACAAACTCTGTAATAGATGAAGAAACAAGAGATGCATCACCCTCAGAATCCATAAAAACAACAGGCGGTTCTGTTTTTAGTTTTGGATAAAACCATAAAAGAAACATTGAGCCACTTGCATCTTTACCAAACTGAATAAAACTATCACCAGAAGATGACCAAGTTTCATTGCCAAACCAATATTTAAGTGTTTCTTCCAATTGTGTTTTACTAGCTTGATAAAACTCAAAATCTATAGGCCAAGATATAATCTCTTTTTCACACAACTCTTTTAAATACTCTAATGATTCTAAAGAGTTTTTGTTTAATCTGTTCATTTAAAATATACTCCTAAATATTCTTTTTTAAACTAAATATATAATCTACTTAGTGAATTATTCAGTATCACCAAAGTTAGCAAAAGCATTCTCTATATTTGGAATACTTTTATATCTAGTATTTGTAAGTCTTACTTTTTTAGTGTTTAAATCACATATTGCAATTCTAAAATTTGATCCTATAAAAGGTTCTACAACACAAACAATTTTATCTTCAACTTGTCTTGTTGTATAAATAGTACCTTGAAGAGAATTGAAAAAATATTTCGGATAACTTAAGGGTGTAATCTCAACTATATCAATAGTTTCATCATTCTGTAAAGTTTGCAATATATCCATTGCATCTTCATAACTATCAAATTGAATACACCAGTCATCAAAGATTTTATTAAAATGTTCTAAATCTTCATCTAGAAATCCACCTGCTAATGATTGTAAAGTAAAAATTGCCACTAAAACACCTTGAAATAAATATAAATTAATATTTGATTTTAACATATAATTGAAAGATATCTCTTGAAAGTCTTAATTTTTAAATTTATTTTTGACTTAATAAAAATTTCTAAATCCTATTTTTGCTATGTATTTCAAATACTTATGCTAAAAATCTTAATAGATAAAAAATTAATGGACAATAAATAATGAAAGAAAATTTAAAAAAAGATATAAAAACATTTGAACAATTTGTAAAATTAGCTGATTACTCTTTTGTAAATAGACTTAATTGTGATCTTGATGCTAAATTTAATGGTGATAACAAATCACCAAGAGAGGTTTTTAGTGGTCATTATGTAAGTGTAGAACCAACTGCTATTAAAGAGCCCATATATATATGTCATAGTGAAAACTTTTTTAATGATTTGGGTTTTAATAAGAGTTTAATAAAATCAGATGACTTTATTAAAATGTTTTCAGGTGATATGTCAAATATATCTTATCCTATGGAAAATATATCTTGGGCAACTGGGTATGCCTTATCTATTTATGGTACTGAGTATTATGCACAATGTCCTTTCCAAACAGGAAATGGGTATGGTGATGGTAGAGCAATCTCTGTTTTTGAAGCAGTTATAAATGATAAACGATGGGAGTTTCAACTAAAAGGAGCTGGGAAAACACCATATTGTAGAGGTGCAGACGGTCGTGCTGTATTAAGATCAAGTATAAGGGAGTTTTTAGCGCAAGAGCACATGCATGCTCTAAAAGTTCCAACATCAAGATCTTTGAGTCTATTTACATCAAAAAAAGAGCAAGTAAAAAGACCATGGTTTAGAAATAACTCTTATTCAAGAGATCCTGAAGTGATGATTGAAGAAGATGTGGCAATTACTACAAGAGTTGCTCCTTCATTTATTCGTGTTGGTCAACTTGAACTTTTTGCTAGACGAGCTAGGAAAAATGAACATAAAAAAGCATATGAAGAGTTAGAACAGATTGTTTTACATTTAATTCATAGAGAATACAATGATGAAATAAATAGTGATTTAAACTTAGAAGAAAAGGTAATACTATTAGCAAAACAGTTTCAAAATAGACTTACATCTTTAGTTGCAAATTGGATAAGAGTTGGATATTGTCAAGGCAATTTCAATAGTGATAATTGTGCAGCAGGAGGTTTTACACTTGATTATGGTCCTTTTGGTTTTATAGATATGTTTGACCCTAAATACCAACCTTGGACTGGTGGGGGAGTGCACTTTTCATTTTTCAATCAACCCAATGCAGCAAAAAAGAATTTTAAGTCATTTTGCAGTTCTTTAAAACCATTGCTTAGTTCAAATTTAAATAGTTTAAAAGAACTTGAAGAGATTGAAAATAACTTTTCAAAGATTATGCACTTAAAAATAGAAGATATGTGGGCTAGTAAATTAGGAGTTGATAAGTTTGACTTTGAATTGTTTGATGAGCTTATAAATCTAATGATTGAAACTAAAGTTGATTATACTATATTTTTTAGAGAGTTATCAAATATACCTAATAGTATCAATGAACTTGAAAAAAGTTTTTATGATAACTTTGAAAATAAAGATATCAAATTAAGATGGAATAGTTGGTTAGAAAAATGGAGAACAAAAATAGATATAAACTCAAATGAGTCTATAAAAAAACTTTCAAATCAAATGAAATCAGTTAATCCAAAGTATACTTTAAAAGAGTGGTATTTAGTTTTAGCATACGAACAAGCCCAAGAGGGAAACTATGAGTTAGTAAAACAGTTACAAGAAGTAATGACAAATCCATATATTGAAAATAGTAAAGAGTTTGAAGATAAATACTATAATAAAAAGCCTTCAAATCTTTTTGGTATGGCTGGTATTTCCCATGTTAGTTGCTCTTCATAGGTTAAATTATTTTATTTTTGAGCTAAAAAGTGCTAAAATGAGAAATGCATTGCTTATTAAATATATATTTGTTATGAAAATAAATAGCAAGCATAGATAAATAAAAAAGGATTTTTTAGCTTATGACACCAGCAATAAATATTTTGAAAAAAAATAAATGTGATTTTAAAATACATAAATATGAGCATGATACAAATAATACAGATTTTGGAAATGAAGCAGTAGAGAAATTAGGTTTAGATGCAAATAGAGTTTATAAAACGCTACTTGTTGAAATAGCACCTAAAAAACTTGCAGTAGCTGTTGTGCCTGTTTCAAATCAACTTAGTTTAAAAAAAATAGCCAATGCTTTAGGTGAAAAAAAAGTAGTTATGGCAGATAAAAATGAGGCTTCAAAAGTAACTGGATATTTAGTAGGCGGAATCTCTCCTTTAGGACAAAAAAGATTGCTTCCTACTGTTATAGATAGTGATGCTTTAGGTTTTGGTACTATTTTTGTAAGTGGTGGGAAAAGAGGTCTTGATATTGAACTAAGTGCAGTTAAATTGCAAAAGATATTAAATGCAAAAATAGAAGATATTAAAGCATAAATCAATCTTAATCAAAAAAAGTAATTTCTTAAATAATTTTGTATTTTATTCAAAAGTAACTATAGTTTAAGTTACATATAAAGTTTGTTAATAGATAATCTTTATAACTTACTAACAAAGGAAAGACTATGGCTACTTCAGATATTGAAGCTGTTTGCTCTCAGTTATTAACAAAAGAGGACTTAAAAGTATCAGATAAATTTTTTCAAGAAGTTTTAGATGAGTGTATTGTAACTCATATTCATGAAGATAATAACTCAAATCATATAAAAATTTATTCTGTCAATCAACTTTATTTATCTACTATTACACCTATTTTACATGATATTGGATTTGAAATAGTAGATGAAGTAACTTATAATATTTCAAATAAATCAAAAATTATTTATGTTAGTAGATTTAATTTACATATAAAAGATGTAAATATAGTAAAAAAAGCAAAAGAGAACTTAGAAAATGTTATTACACAAACATTAAAAGATGATAAAATTCATCATTCAAAGCTATTCTCTTTAGTATTATTGGAAAATCTTACAGTAAAAGAAGTTTATCTTCTAAAGGCTTTTATTGAGTATTTAGACCAAGCTGTTTTAACAATAAATGCAGATACAATATTAACTACTCTTACAACGCATCATAAAATTTCAAATCTCTTCTTAAATTACTTTTACAAAAAATTTGATCCAAAACAAAAAGCTAAAAGAAAGCAAGATTTAGAAAGCTTAGAACTTCAAGTAGAAGAAGAGATAAAAATAATTCCTCAAATCATAGATGATAAAATTTTAAAATTGACTTTTTCTTTTTTAAAGTCACTTTTAAGAACTAACTATTTTTTAGGTAAAGAAACAACTGCTTTTAAGATTGATACAAAAAGTTTTTCAAAAAACTTAAGAGGTTTACAACCAAATATTGAAAACTTTATTTATCACCCTGATTTTTATGGAATTCATTTAAGAATGAGTAAAATTTCAAGAGGTGGACTTAGATGGAGTGATAGACATGAAGATTATAGACAAGAGATAAAATCTCTTATGATTACACAAGAGGGTAAAAACTCTATTATTATTCCAGATGGTTCAAAAGGTGGTTTTGTAATAAATAAAGATATATCAGAAATTACAAAAGAGTATTTTGAACAAATCTACTCTTTATTTATTAATTCAAATTTAGATTTAGTTGATAATATGGTAAATGGAAAAATTGTAAGAGATGAAAGAGTAGTAGCTTATGATGGAGATGATGCATATTTTGTAGTTGCTGCTGATAAGGGAACTGCTTCTATGAGTGATGTTGCAAATAATATAGCAATTAGTAGAGGCTATTGGTTAGGAGATGCCTTTGCAAGTGGTGGTTCAAATGGTTATGGACATAAAGATTTAGGTATTACTGCTCGTGGTTCTTTAATGTCAACGAAAAGATTTTTTATAGAAGAGGGTATTGATATTTACAAAGACCCAATTACTGTAATGGGACTTGGTTCTATGAGTGGTGATGTATTTGGAAATGGAATGATAGAATCAGACAAGTTCAAGCTACTTGCAGCAATTGGTCATAAAGAGATATTTATTGATCCAAATCCTGATTTAAAAGTAAGTTTTGAAGAGAGAAAACGACTTTTTAATTCAAAACAAGGTAGTTGGGGTTTTTATGATAAAGAAAAAATTTCAAAAGGTGGTGGAGTATTTTTAAGAAGTGAGAAGGAGATAGTTTTAACACCTGAAATAAAAAAACTTATTGGTACAAGTAAAAAAACCCTTAGTGGAGAAGAACTTTGTGTAAAACTTCTTACTATGAATGTTGATTTATTATTTAATGGTGGAGTTGGAACTTATGTAAAAGCAAGTGATGAAAATAGTCTTGATATAGGTGATAAGCAAAATGAAGCAGTAAGAGTAGATGCAACAGATATAAAAGCAAGAATTGTAAGTGAGGGTGGAAATTTAGGATTTACTCAAAAAGCTAGAATCGAATACGCTTTAAATGGTGGAAAAATAAATATAGATGGTATTGATAATGCAGGTGGAGTAAATACATCTGACCATGAAGTAAATCTAAAAATTTTATTAAATATTATAAAAGAGCAGGGCTTACTTTGTGAACAAGAAACAAAAGCAACACTACATAGTTTGACAGACCAAGTTGTAAGTTTGGTATTGCAAAATAATTATAATCAATCTTTGGTAATATCTATGGATGAAAGATTGTCAAGAAAATATAAAAATAATTTTATAAAGACAATAGAGATTTTAGAAAAATATGTAACAGCTTTTAATAGACATGACTTTTATATTCCTAAAAATGAGAATCTAGAAGATGTTGTTGATATAAATGACTCAATCGTAAGACCTGTACTAAGTTCACTTTTATCATACTCAAAAATCTTTATTAAACAAACTCTTTTAGAATCAACTTTAGTAGATGAGCAGTTTGCAGTGCAATATCTTTATAGATATTTCCCTAAATCATTTGTAAGTGCATATGAACATGAAATAACAAATCACCCATTAAAAAGAGAGATAATTGCTACAAAAATTGCAGATATAATTATAAACTCACAAGGGTCTACTTTTATAGGAGATTATGAAAAATTAGGTAAGGATAAATTTTTACAAAAAATAAAAGCATATTTAATTGTAAAACAGTTATTTGGTTCAAATGAAATAAGAGAAAAAATCTATTCTCAAGATTATATTATGAATATTGACAAACAGTATAAACTAATTGCTAAATTAGAGTATATTTTATTTACAAGTACTAAATGGATGGTTAAATATTTAAATAAAACACAAGTTGATTCAGCTCATATACTTGATCATAAAAATGAACTTTTTTCTCAACTTGCTGAAATTCATACTCAAAAAATTGAAGAGTTGATTCCTAATGATGAACAGTTTAATCTTTTCTTTAGTGTTATTGATTACTTAAGATTTGCCGTTGCAGGTATAGTTATAAAAGAGAATACTAATCATACATTTAAAGATGTAATAGTACTATTTTATCAACTAATTCATGAGTTTAATATCTTGGAGATAATTGTTTCTTTAAGTAAATTAAAACTTCATTCAAAAAATGATGTTATACTTAGAAATCAGGTTTTACAGTTTATTGACTATATTGTTGTTCACTATACAAAAAAGATATTAAATTTCAAGAGAGTAAATGAAGCTCCAGAAACTGCTTTTTCAAACTTTGTTGCAAATGAAAAAGAGACTTTTTATAAGTTAAGAGATCATCTTGATGTGTTTATGACAAAAGAAGAAAAAGATATTAAAGATATTGTAACAACAGTAAATCAACTAATGGTTTCTACTATATAATATACACTTTTTGTGTATATTATAAAGATAAGTTTAAAAAGTACCATAACTTAAACTTATGACCTTTTAGTTAAGAAACTATTAGTTATATTGGCTTAATAATATAAAGGAGTCATATTATGAGTAAGTATGAAGATGACGAGCTAAGTATGCATAAAATTGAAGATTATGATGGAAATGAATCTAAAAGTAAAAGAAATACTGTAAGATTAGTAATTGCATTAATAATAATTGTAGGTGCTATATATGCAAGTTTTAAATACAATTATAGTCAAATTGATGATGATTATGTTGGAACACAAGAAAATCCAGGAATTGATACTTCAAAAAGATGATAAATGAAATTTGATGAATTTTTTGATTATCATTTAAATACAAAACATTCATACTTTTCAGTTAGAAACTATCCAAATAGACTAAGTTGGGAAAATCAACCAATGGTTTTCAAATCATATGATAGTTTTGAAAAGTATGAATTAAATTTAGATTTTATAAATCATAGCTTTTTATATTATATTGCAGGATTAAGTGCAAAGAAAATCTATCCAAATGTAGAGTATTATCTAAGAATAAATCCCAGTGCAGGTGCTCTTTATCCAAATGAAATATATTTTCAAAGTAGAAACAATGAGAATATAAAAGATGGTATTTATCATTTTGATATTAAAAGTTCAAGTATTACACTATTAAAAGAGATTACAAATGATGGAATTGAGCCTTTATTGAATTATAAGTATAAAGTAAATGGTTTTATTTTCTTTATTTCATCACTATATTTTCGTTCTTCTTGGAAGTATAAAAATAGAGCTTTTAGATATTGTTTACTTGATTCAGGGCATTTACTAGGAACTTTAGAAGCTAGTAGTTTTTTACATGATAAAAAATATAAAATCATTTATGATTTTGATAAAAAGGCTTTAAATAAACTCTTTAATTTTTCAAATGAAGAGTTTTTTCAAGCAAGTGTAGTTGTAGGTTCAAACTCTTTAGAAGAAGTAAAACAAGTATGTAACTTGGATTTACCAAAAGTGGATGGAACTTACTATTTTGAAGAAAATGAGTTAATTCAAAAAGCTTATGAAAAATCTTTAAGCATTAATCAAAAGCATCCACAAGCTTTAAATCCAAACTTTTTTATAATAAAGAGATATTTAAACAAACAGTTTTTAAAAGGCGTTCCATTAGAGATTTTAGTTTAAAAGCTATAAAAAAAGATGAGTTTTTAAAAGTATTAGAGATTTTAAATGAGCCAGTTACAAGTGATTGTGATGAAGCTATTGATATATATTGTGTTATAAATAGAGTTGTTTCTATGCCTTTGGGTTTATATAAAGATAATAGTTATATAAAAGAGGGTGATTTTAAAACAAAAGCTGGTTATTTATGTTTGGAGCAAGATTTAGGAAAAGATAGTGCCGTTACTTTTTTTCTTACTACCAAATCAAAAAACTATCAAGCAGCTTATCAAAAAGCAGGAATTATAGGTCATAGACTATATTTGATTGCAAACTATTTAGGTTATGGATGTAGTGGAATTGGCGCTTATTATGATGATGAGGTTTGTGAATTTATAGAAGATAATAGTATGGTTTTATATGCTTTAGCTATTGGAAACTAAGCATAAAGCTTAGTTTTCATTACTATTCATCATCCAAATAGAGAAAATATCTATATAGTTCCAAAAAGATTGTTTTATATCATCTTTAATATCAAGTGGAGTAAGTACCATCGCATAACTTTCTAGCCAAATTCGTCTTGCCTCTTGATTTATTTTAAAAGGACTATGTCTTGCTGCCATCATTGGTGCACCTCTTTTTTCATTGAAGTATTTAGGTCCTCCACAAATTTGTATAAAAAAATCTGCTGAGTGCTCTTTTGCTTTTTCAAAACCTTCATCTGTTGGAGGGAAAAGTCCTTTTATATTACTTTGTCTTAATAAATCATAATGATCAGATACTAATTTTCTTATTTTCTCTTCTCCTAAAACTTCTAAAAATCTAGGATCAGGAAGATTTACAGGAGGCCTAATTCCTACTTGTGCAGCTGTTATATTAAATTGCATATTATAACCTTTGTTTTTGTGAAAATATACACTTATATTGATATAAAAAAAAGAAAAATCAGTATTAGGTTTTAAATTTAATATTTCTTTTTGTTTAGCTTTTTTTTGCTCTTTTTACAATATTTGTAATCATATTATTAAAAACAAAATAGTGTAAAGGAATAAGAGTATACCAATAAGCTCTTCCTAAAACTCCTTTAGGATAAAAATATGCAGATTGGATAAGTTTCTCATCTTTTATTTTAAACTCAAGCCAAGCACTACCTGGAATTTTCATTTGTGCAAATAAAAGTAATCTTTCGTTTTCTTTAATATCAACTACTTTCCAAAAATCTAAGCTCTCTCCAACTCTTAATTCGTCTTGGCTTCTTCTTCCTCTTTTTAGTCCAACTCCTCCAATGATTTTATCAATTATTCCTCTTAATTCCCATAAAAAGTCATAATCAAACCAACCTTGTTTACCTCCAACGCTAATAAAGCTTTTATAAACTTTACTTTTAGAAATATCTGAAATATCAATCTCTTTTCTATCAATAAATATAGCATCTGCTATCTCTTTTGTATGATCTTTTTCCCAAATTTTTCCTGCATTATCACTCCATCTACTAATTACTTGATTTGTTTCAATTTCTTTAACAGCCTTTTTTACTGCATCTATAAAAGGCATAGGAGTTACATCTTTAAAATACTTTTTTGCATTATCATTTTGTATTACAACTTCTGATTTTAAACCCTCAATTAATGCTTTTGCAACTTTAAAAGGTACAGGAGTGAATAAATTAAGCCAATAAGAAGATAAATAAATTGTTAAAAATGGAAGTGGTATTATATATCTTTTTAAGCCTAAAGCTTTTGCTGTTTGAAGCATCATTTGTTTGTATGTCAATTGTTCAGCTCCAATATCAACTATTAAATTTTCTTTTTCTTCTAAAAATAGTGATTTTTCTAAATATTCTAATACATCATCAACTGCAATTGGCTGAGCTTTTGTTAATACCCATTTTGGTGTAGTCATAACAGGAAGTTTTTCTGTTAGATTTCTAATTATTTCAAAACTTGTACTTCCAGAACCTATGATAACACCTGCTCGAATCCAAATTATTTGAACATCTTTTTGATCACTTAAAACTTCTCCTGTTTCCAATCTACTAAGTAAGTGTTCACTTGTATCACTATTTTTAACTCCCAGCCCACCAAGGTATATTACTCTTTTTACATTGCACTCTTTTGCAACTTCTATAAAATTTTGTGCTGAAATTTTATCTAAGTTTTTGTAATCAGTTCTATTTAAAGAGTGAATTAAATAATAAGCAGTATCAACACCATTTAGTGCTTCTTTTAAACTCTCTTTATTAAATGTATCACCCTCAAAAACTTCAATATCTTTTTCAATATTAGAAGATAAGCTTTTTTTGTTTCTTACAAATAATCTAAGTGAAATATTTTTATTTTCCTTTAGTTTTTGTTTTAGTCTTCTTCCTATATATCCAGTTGAGCCTGTAAGTAATACTTTCATGATGTATATCCTTTCTAGTTATATTTATTGTATCATTTTAAAATGTTATTTGGTATGTTGTTTTTATACAATGAATATGTTTTATTTAGATGAATAATTTTAATTAATATTGCTATGATGCTATAAGCTCAAATTAGATAAAATGCAAACCAAAAAAGAAAAGTTTTAAAATAAAAAGGCTTAATAATAATGAATGAAAATAAAGATTTCTTACGTGCAATAGTTGAAGAGGATTTAAAAAAAGGTAAATACAAAGAAGTAGTTACTAGATTTCCTCCTGAGCCAAATGGTTTTCCTCATATTGGACACGCTAAATCTATTTGTATAAATTTTGGTATTGCAAAAGATTATGATGGTCATTGTAATTTAAGAATGGATGATACAAATCCGACAACAGAAGATACAAAATATGTAAATGCATTGAAAGATGCTGTTAAATGGCTTGGCTTTGAATGGGATGAAAAGGTACACTTTACATCTGATTATTTTCCTAAACTTTATGAATATGCAGTAAAGCTTATCAAAATGGGTAAAGCTTATGTTGATAGTATAAGTGAAGAAGAGATGAAAGAGTATAGAGGAACAGTTACTAAAGCAGGAAAAAGAAGTAAATATGCAAATAGAACTGTTGAAGAAAACTTAGAACTTTTTGAAAAGATGAAAAATGGTGAGTTTAAAAATGGCGAACATGTATTAAGAGCAAAGATTGATATGAGTGCTGCAAATATGAAATTAAGAGATCCTTTATTATATAGAATTAGACACGCTCATCACTTTAGAACAGCTAATGAGTGGTGTATATATCCAATGTATGATTTTGCACACTGTTTATCTGATTATATTGAAGGTGTTTCTCACTCAATTTGTACACTTGAATTTGAAAACAACAGAGATATTTACGATTGGGTATTAGATACATTAAAACTAGAACCACCAAGACCATATCAATATGAGTTTGCAAGATTAGGTGTGAATTATACAGTTATGAGTAAAAGAAAACTTCTTGAATTAGTTGAGGGTAAATATGTTAGTGGTTGGGATGATCCAAGAATGCCAACAATAGCAGGATATAAAAGAAGAGGATATACACCTGAATCTATTTTAAATTTTTGTGAGCAAATTGGTATTGCAAAAGCAAACTCTATGGTTGATGTTGCTCAATTAGAGTTTTGTATAAGAGATGACTTAAATCAAAAAGTTCCAAGAGTTATGTGTGTTCTTGACCCACTTAAAGTAACTATAGAAAATTATGAAAAAGATAAAGAGATAATTGAAGCTTCTTATTATCCCCATGATGTACCAAAAGAGGGTTCTAGAAAAATACCTTTTTCTAAAGAACTTTATATAGAAAGAGAAGATTTTTGTGAAAATCCACCAAAAGATTACTATAGACTTACTTTAGATCAACCAGTTAGATTAAGACATGGATATATTATCTCGTGTAAGGAAGTAATCAAAGACTCAAATGGAAATATAACAGAGATTAAAGCAGAGTATTATCCTAACTCAAAAAGTGGAAGCGATACAAGTGGCATAAAAGTAAAAAGTGCTATTCAATGGATAAGTGCAAAAGAAGCAAAAAAAGTTGAAGTAAGACTTTATGATAGGTTGTATAAAAGTGAATCTCCTGAGGGCTTAGAAGATTTAAATCCTGAGTCATTAAAGATTATAAAAGATGCTTTTGTAGAACCAGCTGTTATTGATGATAACATAGATGAAAGATTTCAGTTTGAAAGACAAGGTTATTTTTATAAAGATCCAATTGATTATAGTGATGAAACACCAGTATTTAATAAAATCGTTTCTTTAAAAGATTCATGGGCTAAGAAAACTAAAAAAGTAAAAGAAAAACCAAAAGAGTCAAAGCAAGAACTAAATAAAGTACAAGTTCATGGTGAAGCAGAACCTATGACAGATGAACAAAAGATATTATTTGAAAAATATAATTTAAAGTTTAAGTTAAATAATGAAGTATCTAATATTTTAGCAAGAGATGAAAAACTTTCATCATTTTTTGAAAATGCATATAAAGAGCTTACTTCTATTTATAATCAAGCAACTATGCAAATACTTCCTCAAATAAGTATTTTAGCTAATTATGTAGCAAATGATGTGGCAAAGCAGTTAAAAGATAAATCAATAGATGAGTTAAAGTTCAAAGAAAAACATATTACCCAGCTAGTTAAAATGGTAGATGATGAAACTATTTCAACAAAAATAGCAAAACAAGTATTTGAACAAATGAGCCAAACAGGTGAAGAGCCAAAACAAATAGTTGAAGACAAAGGTTTAATTCAAATAAGTGATACAAGTATTATTTTACCTATAATTGATGAGGTTATAGAAAATAATCCACAAAATGTACAAAAATTCAAAGATGGAAATAGTAAACTTTTAGGATTTTTTGTAGGACAAGTTTTAAAAGCTACTTTGGGAAAAGCAAATCCAAAAGTAGTAAATGAGCTTGTAGCTAAAAAACTACAATCATAAAATAAACTGCTATTTATTTAAAGGCTAGTTTTTTAACTAGCCTTTTTTTATGTAGTTTGATTTTTTATCTTCTGTGTCTAACTCTTGACCAATTGCTTTATATCTTTCAAAGTAGTATTTTACAAATGAGTTTATTTTCTCATTTACAGGCATAAAATATTTTTCTTCTTTTGTTGCAAATTGATTTAAAAATATAGTTGCATCTTTTTTATCTAAATAGTGTTTTGCAAGATTTGTATATATTGTAATATACCATTTTTTAAGTTCTTCAATTTTTTTTGAATTTAAATCAATACTTAAAGTTTCATCTTTAAAGTCTAAAATTTTTGTATCAAATAAAGCATTTAAGTGAATTAATCCCTCACAATAGTATGGTTGTACTTCATCAACTTCCATCCATGCAATTAATCCAATAGCTCTTTTTACTAAATCAATTAGAACTTGTTCTTCAAGCTCTTTTTCATCATCATCTTCATCACAAAAAAATGAAATAAGTCCACCAGTTGTAGCTTTAAACTCTTCTATATTTTTAAAGTTTCCTGTTTTATTCATAACTGCTTCTGTTTCATCATCACACCATAAAATATGACCAAACTCATGTCCAATTGTACTAATATCATAAACTTGATGCCATTTTGCAGTCTCATTAAATAAAAACTCTCTATCTTTAGTTAGTAGCTCTTGCCCAAAAATTTCACGAGCTAATTTTAAAAATGGTTTTGCCCTTGAAATTTGTAATATTTCATCAGAGAATGCAAAAATCTTTTTACCTTCTTCTTTTGATACTATTTCATCATTTGGCACAACTTGTGCTGAAAATAGTCCATTGAATCCAGCTCCAAAAAATAAAGCAGGTCTTCCAATATATAATTGTACTTTATCAAGAGATTTTAAAGAGAAGTTGTAAATATGTTCATATTTTTCATTTTTTTCAAAACTATTATATATTTTTTCAAAAGCAAATTTAATCTTATTTACTCTTTTCTCATTTTTTGCAAAAGTAGGGTTTGTAAGTCTTATATCCCACTCTAATGCAACTGCTTTTCTAAAATGGTCTTCATAATATTCAAGTGGATGTCCTATTTGAATTGGTGTTGTTATTTTCATCCAAGCCCTATCTACATCTGCCCATTTTTCAACTAATTTGTTTACATTGTCTTCACTAAATGCTTTAATTAGTGCTTGAATATATAAAACATAATCCCATTTTTGATTATATATTTCATCTTCAAGCTCAATTAATCTATCTGCAAAGTTCTCCAAAGCATCAACTACATCAGTTACCTCTTTTTTAAAAGCTTTAATATAAGCTTGAGATTTGTATTTGTCTTTATCTTTTACTAATGCAGAGTAGCATCTATCAGCTATTTCTTGTCCATGTCCTAAGTCAAATAAATTTTCTTTTTCTAAGTATTCAAATACTTTAGTTTCATTTCCATCAAACTTTTCAAGTAGTTCTTTATTTGTTTTATTAATAATAAGTGCTGTCCATGAACTTTGCCATTTGCTCATTGCTTTACCAACACTATAAACTCCATTGAAAACTTCTTTATAAAATGGTGTTAATAAGTTGTTATCTTCAATATGATTTATTAATTTTAAATGTTTATTTTCCCAAAACTCTTTTACAAAAAGATATGCTTTTTCTTGTAAATCAATTATCTCTTTTTCATCTTTTTCTAATCTTTTTAAAACTTGAACTAGTGAATCATCTCTTAAATTTACAAGTCTTGTAATAAGTGCAAATCTTAAATTCTCATCAAGTTTTAAACCTAAACTTTGAGCAAACTCATCAATAATAGTTAGTTTATCAAACTCTTTATTTTCAAGATATGTTATAAGTTTATTTGTATTGTTTTTTTCATTTTCTAAAAATTGATATATATTTTCTACATCTTTTAAAAATTGAGTTTCATTCATTTCAATCCTTTTTTATAGATTTTGTTAGTTTATCTTTTTTTAAATTAGTAATGTATTACATTGGATTTTGCTAGGCGAACTTTAAATTTTTTTTTAAAGTTCGCTACTTTTAAATAGTGTTGTTTTATTTTTTAAAGAGAATGAGATAGCTAAAATAACTAAAAATACGAAAGGTATAATAACCTCTTCTATATTACTTCCTGAGCTATAGTGTGAATATGAAGCAAATAGAAAATCAAGTGCAAATCCAGCATAAGCAAAATCTCTAATTCTATCAAGTTTTTTAGGCAATAAAAGCATTGCGCCTCCAACTATTTTAAGTACACCAAGTGCAGTAAAAAAGTATAAAGGATAACCTAAATCATTTGCAATCTTTATAACTGAATCAGATAGTAAAATATCAACTGCCCCACCTACAAAACCTATTAATATTACAATAATAAGTGTTGATACAATATAAATTTTTCTTTTCATCTAAAAATCCTTTGCATAAGTATATGCAAATTATCTTTATTTTTTATTTAGTAAAAAAATTGCATCTTTTGCTTTAAGCGGTTTACTAAAATAGTAGCCTTGATATAAATAGCTATTTTTTTCAATAAGATAATCAATCTCTTCTTTTTTTTCTACCCCTTCTATTATAAGTTTAAGATTTAATTTTTGTGCAATTTCTATTACCATGTTTATTATAGAATCATTTACTAAAACATCTTTTTGTCTTAAAAAATCTTTATTTAATTTTATTGTATCAACTGGAATTTTAGAGATTGAATTAAGTGAAGAGTAACCAACTCCAAAGCCATCAATACTACAAGAAATACCTAACTCTTTTAATTGACTTATTCTTTTTATTGCAAGATTTAAATCTTTGAAAATCGATGCTTCATCTATTTCAAACTCTAGATATTTTGTATCAAAATTTGATTCTTTGATTATCTTTTTTATACTATTTAAAAAATCTGGATGAGAAAACTCCAATAATGATATATTTATTGATACTTTTATATCATCTAAATCTATGTTTTGTTTTTTCCAATCACTTATTTGATTAATTACTGTTTTTAAAACCCATTTTCCAATTTGAATAATCAAATCAGATTTTTTGGCAACATCTAAAAAATTATCTGGATATAAGATTTTCTTTGTTGGATGGTTCCATCTAATAAGAGCTTCAAATCCTAAAACTTTTTTCTTTTCATAATCATATTTTTTTTGATAATATAACTCAAATTGATTCTCTTTTATAGCCTCTCTTAATTCATTTTCTATTCTTAAATAGTTTCTTGTTTTTTTATCTAAATCTTCATGATAAAACATAACTCTATTTTTACCTTGTTCTTTTGATAAGTACATTGCTGCATCTGCATTTTTTATAATATCGATTGAGTTTTTATTATTTTCAGGAAAGAGTGCAACTCCAATACTACTTGTAGTAGTTAGTTTGTGATTATCTATTTTTATTGGATTATCTAGTGAATTTAATATTTTATTTGCAAATTTTTCTATTTTAATAATTGCTTCTTCTTTTTGCATACTAATATTTTGTACCAATATTACAAACTCATCTCCCCCAAGTCTTATAACAATATCATCAACTCTTGAACATCCTTTTATTCTTTTTGCTATTTCTATTAAAAATAAATCTCCTACATCATGTCCTAATGAATCATTTATATATTTAAAGTTATCTAAATCAATAAAAATAACACCACCAAATATTTTGTGTCTAGTTGCAAGTGCGATTGCTTGATTTAACTTTTCATTTAAGATAGTTCTATTATACAATCCAGTAAGACTATCTGTTTGTATTTGATGAATAAGTCTTTCTTGGCTTCTTTTTATTTCAGTAATATCAAAAAATTGTGCAATAAAATGAGTAGTTTCTCCCATATTGTTTTTAATTGCTGTAATAGTTGCTCTTTCAGGATAAATCTCACCATTTTTTCTTTTATTATAAATCTCTCCACTCCAAGAACCATAGTTTAAAATATCACTCCAAAGTTTTTCGTAGAACTCTTTGCTATGTTTTCCAGATTTTAGTATTTTTGGATTATTTCCTATTGCTTCACTATTTGTGTATCCTGTGATTTTTGTAAAAGAGCTGTTTACTTTTATAATATTTGCATTTGCATCTGTAATTGCCATAGCTTCATGTGAATCAAATGAGTAAGAAGCAAGTTTTATCTCTTCTTCATACTCTAATCTTAATTTCTCATTCTCTTCTTTTTCTAAACCATAAGATAAATCATTTGTCATTTTATCAAATATGGTAACAATCTCTTCATCAAAAAAATCTATATCTTTAGAACAAAAAGCCATAATACCCATGCTTTTGTCTTTTTTATATAAAGGATAAACTGCAATTGAATTAATTTCATTTAATTTTTCTGTTGTTAAATCAAGAGAAGATTTATCTTCTTTAGTATTATTTACAATCAGATTTTTTCTCTCAATTAAAGATTTTTTGTAGATTTTATTTTTGTTATTAATTTCAAGTTTTGATAAAATATTTTTATTTTTACCACTTGATTCCACTATTTGCAATCTATCTTGCTTATTTAATAAGCAAATAAAACTAAGAGATAAGTCTAACTCTTTTGTAGCAAAGCTACAAGCTTTATTTAAAACCTCTTCCATTGTATAATTATAAATTATTAATTCATTTGCATTATTTAAAATATTATAGATTTTTTTCTGTTTTTTTAAACTTTTCAAGTTTTGGTTTTCTTGTTTTGTTATTTTTCTAAGTGCAAAAATAGAAAATATTGAAGCAAGTATACCAATAAGCCAAAGTATAAAACTATATATTAAACTATTTATTGTGTAAGTTTTTAATTGTTTTGCATCTTTTAAAACAGCTTTCATAAAATACTCAATTGTAGTTCCTAATGCATCAATTCTTTTAGTTGAAATATCCCACCAATTTTTCGCATCTACATCTAAAGTTTTGCTATTGCCAAGCTTATATATTTTTTCTCTATAACTTAAAACATCTTCAATAAGTTTTGAATTAAAAGTATTATAAAAAAAGTTTAGTTCTTGAATACTTATAATATTTTTGAAATTTTTAATATTATTATTTTGTAAAGATACTAATTTTACAATTTTTGTAAAATCATCTTTTTCTAAATATTTTTTAGAAAAACTGTTTGATAATATTGCTCTTTCTAATCCCGCATACTCTTTTGTATTAATAAGATAAAGCGTTGCAAGAAGTTTATTGCTTATGTTGTTATTTACATTGCTTGTTAATAAAATAGTAATTGAATCAATTATCGCATTTGTCATTTGATTATAACTTTTTAATTCATTTGTCAAATCTATATCAAGTTTTAAAACTTTACTTCTTAGCTTTTCTAATTTGAAAAGTTCATTTTGAATTTTTTTGATATGGCTTTTTTCTTTTTGAGAGTTAAAGTCATATCCTAATATAAAATCATCAAAAAATTTTTTTGATTTATCTGTTTGTTTTCTTTGAAAAAGTAAATCTTCTTTAAATTTTTTACCAAGTGAACCAATATACCCAGCTGACATACCTCTCTCTTTTTGTAAATTATTTAATAAAAACTCTGCATTAAGTACATAATTTATATGTAGATCAATAGTATCAAGCCTATCTAAAGTTTTATATTTGTTATAAATATAGATACTACTAAAAAAAATCATTCCTAAAGTAGGAATCATAATAATTAAAATCATTTTATAAAGTATTTTTCTTTTCATTTATCAACTCTTTTGTAATTTTATTGTCACTTTATAATACAGGAAAAGTTTTAAGTTGCAACTTAAGTCTAAAAAAAGTCTTTGTTGGCACTTGTCTTGCAAAAGTGCTAAATAAAATAAAAACTTTAGCCAACTTTTATAAAGTTGTGCTAAAATTCTTCTGTAAAATTTATAAAATATATAGGAGAAATTATGGTGCATATTGCTTTTTGCAATTTGTCCATTTCCTAAAATTAAGGAGAATAATTAATGGCAAAACATCAATTTCAAACAGAAGTAGGACAATTACTACACTTAATGACTCACTCTTTATATTCAAATAAAGAGATTTTTATAAGAGAGCTTGTATCAAATTCAAGTGATGCAATTGATAAATTAAACTATTTAAAATTAACAGATGATAATATGAAAAAATCTATTGGTGAGGACTGGTCTGGAGAGATTAATATCTCTTTTGATGAAGAAGATAAGTCTATTACAATAGTTGATAATGGTATTGGTATGAATGAAGAAGAGTTAATCTCTTCTATTGGTACTATTGCAAAATCTGGAACAAAATCATTTGTTGAAGCATTAACAGGTGACGCAAAAAAAGATAGTAATTTAATTGGACAATTTGGAGTAGGGTTTTATTCTGTATTTATGGTAGCTTCAAATGTTGATGTTATTTCAAAAAAAGCTGGTGAAGAGACTGCTTATAAATGGTCTTCAACTGGAACTGGTGAATTTGAAATAATCCCTGTTACAAAAGAGACAAATGGAACAGTTATTTATATAAAATTAAAAGATGAAGAAGCATCTGAATTTGCAGTTAAAGAAAGAATTAAAAATATTATTGGAAAATATTCAAATCATATTGCATATCCAATTTACTTAAATTACCAAGAAGAAGTAGAAGAAGAGTTAAGTGAAGAGGATAAAAAAGCTGGAAAAGAAGCTAAAAAAACTATTGAAAATAGACATGAAAAAATCAATGAAGCAACAGCACTTTGGACACAGCCAAAATCTAGTCTAAAACAAGAAGATTATAATGAGTTTTATAAATCAATTTCTCATGATTCACAAGATCCTTTATGTACTATTCATACAAAAGCTGAGGGTGTAAATGAATATACAACACTTTTTTATATTCCAAAAACTGCTCCAATGGATCTTTATAGAGCTGATTATCAACCAGGAGTTAAGCTTTATGTTAAAAGAGTATTCATTACTGATGATGAAAAAGAGTTATTACCAACTTACTTAAGATTTGTAAGAGGTATTATTGATAGTGAAGATTTACCATTAAATGTTAGTAGAGAAATTTTACAAGAAAATAGAATCTTAGCAAATATCAAACAAGGTTCAGTTAAAAAAATCTTAAATGAGATTAAAAAACTTGCTAAAGATGAAGAAAAATATGAAGAGTTTATCTCTCAATATAATAGACCTTTAAAAGAGGGTGCTTACCAAGACTTTACAAATAAAGATTTAATCTTAGATTTAATTAGATACAAATCTACAAAAACTGAAAATGGTAAATTAACTTCATTAGCAGCTTATAAAGATAGAGCTAATACTGAACAAAAAGCAATTTATTATATTGTAGGTGAGAATGAAAAAGTATTAAGAAACTCTCCATTATTAGAAAGTTATAAGAAAAATGATATCGAAGTTTTAATTTGTGATGATAAAGAGATAGATGAGATTATCACACCAACTTTAGGTGCATACCAAGAGTGGGAATTTAAAGATATTACTTCTGTTGAACCTCCAAAAGTAGAGCAAACAGAAGAAGAGAAAAAAGAAGTAGAAGAAAAATTCCAAGATATAACTAAAAAAATCAAAGATATTTTAGGTGAATCTGTAAAAGAAGTTAAAGTTACAAATAGACTTTCTGATTCTCCATCTTGTGTAGTAAAAGATGCAAATGATCCAATGGCACAAATGGCACAAATGATGAAAGCAATGGGACAAGAAGTACCAGAATCAGCACCAATTTTAGAAATAAATCCAGACCATGATATAGTTAAAAAACTAAATGGTTGTGCAGATGACTCTTTAATCAATGATGTTTCATGGGTACTACTAGACCAAGCAAAACTAAGTGAAGGTATGGAAATTACTGACGCAGTGTCATTCGCACAAAGATTATCAAGAATCACAGCAAAAGCTCTTTAAAAGAGCTATTTGCATAAATCTTCTGCGTTGAAGTAAATTTTTGGCTCAATCACATACTTTAGTATGCTCAATCGCCAAAAATTTACTTCGCCTTGAATCTTCATACAACTAACTCTTTTTAAAATAGTATTATAAGTAAAATATTTTCTACAATTAAAGGTGCTTATTATTGGTATTTGATAAAATATAATTTATAATTTTATTAGGATTATTATTGATGTCTAGAATTTATTTTTTATTCTTTTTATTTATTTCATCTGTTCATGCTAAAAATGGTGATAGTTTTAGTGAAGAAACACTTAATATTAAACTTATTTTTATATTTGGTTCTTGCTCAATTTTGTATTATTTTTATTGTGTATTTTTTTTTGAAAAAAAAAGCACTTATAATACTTTCCAAGTTCATTCTAAATATTTGTTAAAAGAAATGAATTTTTCTAATTATGGAAGAGAAAATTATATAAAAGATTTATTTTTATTAAAAGATGAAATATTAAAAAAACTTACTTCTAATAATGTATATTACATCATCTATAATAAAAGTAATAAATCCATACTTTCAAGTGGTAAAATTGATAAAAATGATATAGATGATTCTTTTGATAATATAAAAAGAAGTTTGTATAATACTGAAAATTTCGTATCATTCTTTTCTTTACCTATGCAAAATTTCTATGTAAATTATAAATTTTACTTTTTATTGAATAGCTATACTAACAAATTCTATTTTTATTCAATGAAGCAATTAATTGTCTTTATAAGTGTTTTTTCTTTATTATCTTATAGTGTTATTAATAGCTATATTTATGAGATGATTAAATTATCTGGAATTCCTTTATCTTTTATTGATGTAAATGTATCAATTCTTTTTCAGAAAATATTTGCTAATCTTTTTTTGATTTTTTCACAGTTCTTAATTTATGCATGTATTATAGTTCCTTTAATTTTTATAATACATTTACTTTCTTTTTGGAAAAAATATAATAATTTTTTTCCATATTTAGGAATACTTAGTATTTTAAATACATTTTTATTATTATTGCCTATAGGAGCTTTTTTTATTAGTATGATTTATCAACCTATATTGACATTATATAAAATAGAATTCCCAAATTATAGAAATATTAAAATGAATGATATAAATATTTCTATTGGTGATTATTTAAAATTTAAAGAAGAATATAGGATACTTGAAAAAGATAATAAATATAAATTAATGGTTAGTTATGATAATAAATTTATTCTCTATTATGATATTGAAGAAAATAAAAATATTTTTTTATCTAAAGAATTAGAATTAGTAAAGAATAAAAAAGAATTAAAAAATTGTAAAGAAATTATAGATAATTTAAATTTTGTTAAAGAAGATGAAAAATTTGATTCTTATAAATTAGATACAATATTAATAAATAATCAAATATTAAATGGTTCTTTTTTAAAAAGACTTCCAATTAAAGACTTGTCAAAATATACCCAAAGAAGTGTTAATTTAACAAAAGATTTAAAAGTTAATGAAATTATTAACAAGTGTGAAATTATGGTTAATTTAAAAGATGAAAATATTAACTATGAAAATTTTGAAAAGATGAGTAACAAAGAATTAATAAAATGGATTGATAACTTAAAATACTCACAAAAAGAAAAGATTAATGAAGTTAAATCAAGAATAGAACTAGAGATAAAAGAAAATAAGAAAAATACAAATTAATATTTTTTGTACTCTTAATTAATAAAAATTTCTTCATTTGATATTGTAAAAAATTGATAGTTTTATAGTAACGATTTTAAAAGTATATATAAATGTCAAGTGCAATCCAAAAATGCACCAGAATGCAGTGCAAAAGTGCACCACTT